>Ga0123355_10005275_pt1 | contig 18881 bp, 9 predicted proteins | sample TergutEmb28metaG_3_FD_89872 | JGI IMG/M metagenome (GOLD analysis project Ga0123355, IMG submission 89872) | Embiratermes neotenicus P1 segment gut microbial communities from Petit-Saut dam, French Guiana - Emb289 P1 | ecosystem: Host-associated > Arthropoda: Insects > Digestive system > Gut ... | reverse complement strand
TGTTAAAATCACCACATAGGATTATATTACTTGATGTTTTACAAATTTTATTTAAAATAGATTCCAAATGATTTAAAAAATAAGTTAAATCTCCAGTTGGTGATCTATAAATACAAATTACTGCAAAAGAACTTGTTAATAAGCCTAGTTTTAAGGCACAGATTTCAAGGTCTTTTTCCTTAATATGTAGGTCTAAATTAATAGCATTAAAACAAATATTCTTAGAAATATAAATACACACACCCCCTTGCTTGAAAGTTTGTCTGCAGAAGGCAGAGCCTAAGGTATATTGTCCGAAATTAATATTGCCAATTTCCATACTCAGTACCAATTGTGATCTATTTACCGTATTCTCCAAATATCGGTAAAGCTGCCAAATTTGGGTACTGAGCCAAACGACGTAGTACATGCAGTGAAATGTACATCAAATCAATAATTCCTACCTGCTTCATAGCATCTATTTGTTTATAAACAGACTGTGTCTGTGACAGCAACGCATCAGCTGCAGAATCATGTTCTTTTAATCGACTAGCCAAGCGTTTGGCATCAAGAATTATTTGCTGAATTGTTAAAGACATCTGTAATCACGAATATTTATTTATCATGCAGCAGCTGGTAGTGTTCACCTTCACCAGGCTAATCCGTCAAAAAGAATGGATATGGTACAAGATTACAAATAAATTGAAGTCTAGCTTTACTCAACGCACACCATATCTTGTATAAGAATACTCTACTATACACTGGGCACTTGTAGCTCACAACATTTTCATATTTGTTATCCAATCGCCAAACCTTCGACCAGCTGTTTTACCTCGACGTAAGGACGGTAAAACGGCACCGCCTACTTGATACTAACCAAATAGTACGGATTATTTATTCAGATAGCAGAAGTGTAGTACGGTCGTTGATTAACCGGCTTGAAGACTAACCATACACAGCAAACGGATGCAATTTCGCTGATGAGTTCTACACATTACCCAAATATCCGGCCATAGATGGAAGCACAGAAACTGAGTATGGAGTAAACTGATCTACGTTCTCTGACACACGGAGTTCTGTCTTGTCCAATTCGTTCAGTTATATCCGAATTCCGAAGGTCGAGGTTTTTTGAGAGAGCGAAAATGTGTGGTGGTTCTGCCGTGCAGTATATGTTCTGAAGAGTTAGGTAACTTGTGCTTTTACCATGGTTCCAGTGTAAGGATTATTTTACAGAATGGAATTGATCAAAACACCCAAGGTAAATTCATGTTTCCGTACTGTTCTTAAAAGAATGTTTTATCCTGTAGTATATAACCTAACTGGTTTGTTACTGATGATGTAGTGTTATTACGATTCATATAATACCACGCCAATTGTGACATGGAACGGGCATCGTCGTGCACCAAACGATGACTGTTTCGGTAGAGAGGGACCATATTGATGGCCACTTGTTACTCCTTGTTGGAAATATGGTACCGTTTTCACTGTGACAGAATTAATCGAATCATTTAATAGCTATTCAGAAACGAGTTTTAAGCCCCGTTTAACGTAGTTTTCACTCACATTCAAGTATATACTTCCTACAACCCATTTTTCTGACAGTATAAGTCTGTCGTACAGTTTGAGCAGTTTTGATGTTGTTATAGTGAGAATTTTAGTTTGTATCAGCAGTACATGCATGCCTTGGAAAAGATTATGTGTTTGGAATAAATCGGTGTACGGGAACACGTTTGTAGTTAGTTACAATGAGGTCCTCTTTCTTGTACATTTTGGAAATATTCTGCTGTTTACCGCGGAATTCTGTCAAAAACCATAGATCTGTATTACACAAGTGCATTCCCACATGTTGGGTTGAACTAATGTCAAAGATGTGGTTTCTGATCAGCATTTTTATAAATATCATTGTTTATCTGTCTGTCCCCTCTTTTAAAAGCTTCTGAACAAACAAATGCTTTTTCATAAAACTCCAAATGATAATTATGCCACTGAGGCCACTCCATATTATTTTAACATGGTGTATATGATCATGATGTAGTAATTTGCAAGGTACCAATTCCATAGTTAAATTTGCACAAATGGCAAAATTGCAGTTTAGGAGCTAATTTCAGATTGACATCCATATTGGCAATAATTTTACCAACATTTCTGTGCTTGTGACACTGGTTTATTTAATCAAAAAGTCTGGTGTGTAACTTTCGCCATATTACTGTTCTTGTATCTTGGCAAAGAAATGAGAACACTTAAGTTTTATCCATATTCTGGTGTTCTGGGTTATGGCATCATGTGGTCTGGTTACCGATGTACCTCTCAAAGCTTGGTGACCATGTACCAGGCTACACAGTACTGTAAACAATAAGATGAATCTTCACTGATGTGAAAACATAAAATCTACATAAGAAGTTTAATTATTTCGGATATGCACTGACAGACAAAATTTCAGGACCAGTACTAGAGTACACCTTTAGTATCACATATAGAAAACCTCATAGACATAATTCTGTAAATACAGGGTTTTGTGCAAAAAGGATATAGCTGTATTTGCAGAAAATTGAGAAGTATTAATAATAGCTTAATCACACATGTTTGCATTAAAATGAAGTTGATGTTGTATAAAAATAAGTAGAATTTCATTGCTGTTGTATGAACATGTCCTAATTTTCTGTTAGTAGTAACAAAAACAATAAATTCAAATTTTTATAGTAGTGCCCATACTTAGCATTCACATAAACAGAAAGGCAACACATTTTTATTGTTTCCATTAATATAATTTTAACTTTTATGGAGTTTGTTGACACTTGAACAACAAAGATCTATTGTCCCATTAATGTATTGTCCATCGAAGCATATCCCACTGTTTTGGGACAGTGTCTCCAGTCCCACGTTTTGTAGGAAAACAACACAACTGTTTATGATGTGATGGTTTCCTTCTCTGTTTTTGGGGGAGGGTGTTATTTCAGGGAATTTTACCAACTGAAGTATGTTACACAGTGCTGAATAACAAATGACTGTTATAATGAATTATAGCATGGAAGGATCTTCAAAAGATCTGTTTTAAGGTATTGTCCCAGTGTTCTCCTGTTACTGCTAAAGAAAGACATATATTGCAAGTGGCTGACAATGAGGTGCTCTTGAAAGTATGTGAACCTAAGTGAAACAAAGAAAGTGAAAAGTGTAGAATGTTGCATAACAAGAACCTTGTGATTTATGCATGTCACCTAGTATTGGGATGGTGAAGTCTAGGAGGCTGTGAGCTGGATGTGTAGCTCGAATTGGGGAGCCAAGACGTATTCGGAATTTTGGTAGGAAAATTTCGAGGATGTTCAGATGAAGACAAAGGAGATAAAAGTGTAACTTAAAATGTATCTTAGAAATCTGAGAGTGTAGTATGAGTGGAAATGCCCTAGGGTTGCACCCAGGACTTGAGGTGTCTTCTATTTTGATCCTGTGTTCCAGAGTGTGAGCTAATCACAGCTTTTGCCCGAAGAGATTAACGTATATCGCGGGAATTATAGTTCGGGATAATCTGTCTGTGTACCTCATTCAAACCCGCGATCTTTCAAAATTGAAACATAAGTGCTAACTACTACACAGGGACGCTGGGTTAGAGGGTTAGGCGCTGACGTGTGTACACGCTAACCTCAATGATTGACTGAATTATTTGTTTAGAACCGCAGCTTATGGCGTGTACTCCAGCTTATCGATACTGGATGCCGGCCAAGGCAAAATTATGTTTCCCACCAAGTGGCGTGCAGGGACCAACTTAATTCTGGCGCCTTTGTGGCGCGGCAACTGAGCCAGCACCAATGTTAGGCAGGAAGCACACCTTTATGGGCTTATTTTCGGTAGAACCTCTTGTGTGCCTCGTAGGGTTAAGAGAATGACGAGTATGTAGAAGCTTGCTTTCCTATACAACCATATGAAGTTTGATACTAATTGTAAGAATAACTGGCACCTGCCACCCAATTTTTATCCAACACCAAATATTGGGTTGTTAAAATGAAGGGGTATAATATGTGTGTGGGGTGGGGGATGGGGAAAGTGAGAAAAAAATATGAGATTTTAGTTGGAGAGCCCGAAAGAATGGGATTGCTTGGGAGATCAAGGCGTAAATGGAAGTATAATACTAAAATTTGTTTTAAAGAACGAGTATTTTATGATGTCGACTGAATTTTTTTCGTCCACCACAACTATATTTTCTGACAATATCTTTCGTTGTCCGAAACATTTTGCGTGTTTCGGCATATTCATAAAGCCATCGTATGGTACAAGAATATAGGTATAAGAGAAAACAAACACTTTGCAAACCATTACTAATTAAATAGGGGACATCTTAGTCTTCCAGGTATTCGTGAAGGAGGAGGTTAGACCTGAAAACTTTTATCACAAGTGCCACATCAAAATATCGTGTTATTTTAATATAAGATATATAAATGAATATTTTTTACTTTTAAATCAGTTTCGGCCAATATGTAGAAACGTATATCAATATCTGTGATATGGAGATCTCAGTTATCTTTTTAATTAATATTGTTTTGTGTAAAAAATTCTTGTTTTTATATTTTTATGGCTTAATGAAAGAGCCGAAACATGTAGCACGTTTTGGACAACAAATAATTGACTGAAAATGTAGTTGTGATTGACGGTCCATTTATTCGTCCATTCGTGCATCGCAACGGGATACCTCACGCTGAGATTAATCGATTTCAGTGGAGTGTGGATTCAGTAGCGGGCTTCTATGAATACATATTGACGTTACGGCTCCCGTAAAGGGCGAAAAATATCTTAACTAGCTGAGACTGACTCTTAGGTTCATGAAGAAGAATTTTGTTCCATTTGGTTATTGAGTTTGTCTAGTAGCCTGCGTCCTTCTAGCCCTTGTCCCTGAGTGTAGGCTTCTTTTGTATCCACACACTGGAGTTCTTACATCAATGATCAGTCTCTAGTCCCTACAGAGATGACAGGAATGTTCATGGATAAGGAGACCGCGCACTCGAAAATTGATGCCACTTGTTTCTGTTGAATGTACGAGAGAGAGTCAAATGAAAAACTTAAAAGTGCGATAAAAATTCGAAACACATCTCGATGTCTTGTAAGTTGACAACAATGACACTCATGGTTTGAAGAGTGGCCGACAGGTGGCAGTACGATGCAGGAATGCAACACGGCGGCGCAGTAGTAGTGTAAAGATGGCGGCCCCGCTTTCAACATACACAAGAAGAACAGCGTTCTGTCATCCGTTTTTTAAGTAGTGAAGGGATGAAACCCATAGAAATTCATCGACGAATGAAGTTCAGTATGGTGATGCATGTCTGTCACTACAGTAAGTGTACGAGTGGACTAGGAAGTTCATGAACGGCATTAGTTCTGTAACAGACTGTCCTCGACCTGGTCGGGTACACGAGTAGTGACACGTGAGGCCATTGCAGCAGTTGAAGCCATCGTGAAGGAAAATCGCCGCGTAACAGTGAATGAAATAGCCGCACATCTGGATATGAGTCATGGATCAGCACACAATATCGTGCGTGATAAAAAATAAAAATGTTTAAGGTTTTCGTTTGATTCACCCTCGTATGCTGGAATATGCGTTCAGAAACTGTCTTAAATATTTAAAGAAAGCTTAGAAATACTGAACGCCATCCGAAGAAAGTCGGAGGGTTACACTGTTTTGTCCTTTGATTTTCGTTGGCCATAATAAATATTTCCAAAGGATGAAAATAGTGCAAGGGACATCGAGGTTTGTTGTAGAAATTAGGTAAGGTTGCAGTATACCTAGAGTGGTCAGAGAGAGGACTGTTGAAATCAGTATTAAGTTGTAAACAACACGAGAGTCGCATTTGCCGTATTCCAAAAATTCGAAAGCAGCTCTTTTATATTATTTAGACCTTAGGTGCATATAGGAACCACCTCATAATTCTGGACGTCAGTAGGGTGGTAAGATGCATGTGCCTTACAGAGGGCCCCAAAGTGTTAGGCGTCACCGTACAACATTTAGTCGCCTTGGCGGCTTTGCTTCCGGGATTTGTGCGCCCCTGATTTAATCGATAGAGTAAATTTAAGGGGTTTGTTAAGAAGCCGAGATTTTATTCATGCTTTCATTGATTCATCCATTCGCTTATGTATCTATGTGGATGCATCTTTTTCCTGCGCTAACTGGATTCATGAATCATAACGACTTCAGCCTATAAGCGTAGCCTCACTAATTAGGGAGATGTCCAGAGAGAGAGAGACTGATTGAATCCATATACCGCAATATAAGACAATTTTCCCGCAAGCAATAATCTTGTCGGCCATGTCCCTCAAGGTGTTCACGAACAGTCTTGACGATGCACGTTTGAAGTTACTGGCATGTACTGTACATACATTTTTAGGCGCGTTCGCAAAATTGCGAAAAGTGACTGTTAGCTTTGTCTTGTCTGTACGTCCGTCCTTAACTCGGCTCCCAGTAGACGGATTTCCATTAAATTTTATATTTGAGTGTTTTTTGAAAATCTGTCGAGGTGGTTCAAGTCTCATTAAAATCTGGCAAGAATAACGAGTACTTTGCGTGAAGACCTACGTACTTTTGTGATAATATCGCGCCGAATTCTTCTTAGAATGAGAAATGTTTCAGGCAGAAGTTGTAGAAAAAACCGCAACACACATTCTAGGTGCAATAAATGTTTTGCGAAAATTGTGACGTTTTTGAGATGAAGTATGGTAGAATCAAACAGGCTACAGATGACATTATAGTACGGCGCATGCTTCTTGCGTGCTTAATAATTAAGGCTACAAACACACACTCAGTATATGTTATACTTATTGCATTTCCACGGCAACCATTGTCACGCGAACGCGCCTGAAAGTTAAGTTTGTACGTACATTGCTTGTCTTGTTTAAATTGTGACGACGAAAAATGTCTGAATTTTTAGACCATACACAGCTGGGGTCCACAAATTTTGGACAAATCTAGAAGCCGTCTCCATTCTAGGTGCCAGAAGGGTGACATAAAGCAAGTTCCATGCTTGAGGACCCACAATTCTGGAGTCACCTTGCACTTTCTGCTCGGTGCATGTGAAGTGATACAAATTTTTCTGTGTAAGAAAAATAAATGCTGTAATTAATCTGAAAATATTAGGCACCACCGCACAGAATTTAGTCGCCCGGGCGACCAGGCGCTCGGGATTTATGCAACCGTGACATACGATATACTGCCTTTTATTTCATGGTATTGTATAAGTGTGGCTAGTGACATATGTACATCACAATTGATCATAAGGTATACACACCCAAATATAATCACAGTTGATAATTATTTTGCTGAACACTCTTGAAATCGATAGAAGGCATCGGTCCAATAGGATGCACTTAAGTTAAGGTGAGCAAAAATCAATACATATACGGTAAGCCTTTTCACTCAAATTCTTGCATATTTTTTATGTTGCACGTGAAACAATTACTTGTGATTACAGGTAATTGTATTAGTTCTAAACATCTTCATATTCTCGGAACCCAAGAGGTTTTCCAATGAAAGTATATTTCCGTTTTGTGTTCTACTTTATCTGTTTGGATGAAGTCAGAAACGTACATTACAAATACGTGCTCCAGTTGTTATTCTTGGACTGTTAACATCGAAATTATCATTTACCGCCGTAACTGTTGAATATTTTAATATAATAAGCCAACTAGATGCAACAGTAACACATTTATTGCTAATTACAATCAGCCCAACATGTTTCGGGCGATAATTTCGCCCGTCCTCAGGAGCACTAGACTGCGTACAACTTGTGGTATAATGCATCGACAATGCTGCCAGCAGGATGGACGAAATTATCGCCCGAAATATGTTGAGCTGATTGTAATTAGCAATAAATTTGTTATTGTTGCATCTAGTTGGCTGTTTATATTATTGTATCAATGATGCGTGGTCACACAAACATCAAATGTTGAATATTTATGTACGTATTAACGTACCTGTCAGTTGTTATACTCTCTACGCGTATTTGGCAACATGAATATTTAAGGCCAGGGTGAGAATGCACTGCAATAATTGACTATTGCACAGAGGAGGAAGTTCGCGGTGTATACGAACAGTTATGTATAGGCGTGTGTAATCCCTTCAGTTAGGAGAAAGAGGCAGAATATTGCGCCCTGTGTAATGCGGTGTGTGCCAATTAAAGTTTAATTCTACTCACATTAAAGCTTCCGTAACACATTCCTTGAGACGCGTTGGGGGTTTTTTTAATGCAGGAGCTGTATAGAAGCTGGTGCTTGTGGGCTGTTGTGCCTTGTTAACTGGTTTAAATTTACCGACATTTCGGGCCATCTTGTCGGTCCCATCTTCTGGGTTCGAAGAAGAATGAGTGGTACGGGATCCGGATGATGGAACCGACAGGGTGTCGCGAAACGTCTGTGAATGTTAGCAGCCTGACGCCGCCAAACAATCCAGAAACATCGCGGCCACAATCAAAATTTTCGTAGCATGATACTGTTGTCATGGCCGCATGTCTGCTGCATATGTGAGGTTTGAGTTTATTGCAGCGGTGTTGCTGAAGATCCGGGTTTCATGGGACGTCGCTCTGCGTCGAATGGTGGTTACTTAGTCGACGTTTCGAAACGTCGATTAACTCTACCAGTCAACACGGCGTGACGTCCCAGAAGACTTGCATCTCGGTGTCTAAAATTTGCCCCAAAGTGATAAGTAATTTCGTCAGAATTTTGAGATGTTCTTACAGTTCACGTGTCTTCGCGTATCTTACGAGGGTGATGACGTCATGAACTGTACATTGCGTGTGGAACCAGGAGAACGTAGGGGGCATGGTGACTCTGCTGCCGACTCGACAGCTAAGGAATCATGGTTCAATTCCCGGTAGGGCCAGGAGATTTTTCGCCTATTCGATGGATAAACGGTGCTCTTTCCCCGGGGGTAAATCGTCCGGGGCATGAAGCTGACCACTTGCCTAGGTTACGAATGAGTGGAGTTATAGTCCATTCCCTATATGCTTTCCTGGCGTGGACAGGGATAGATTTACCGTCACCTTCTACATGCCCGTTCATAATGTACCCACGGTAGCGTGTGGGTGGGGCATGCGCTTCCCTTGCCCCCGGCCGTTAGACTACTCCAGTGGCAGTGGTATACCGAGATAGTCAATACGAACGGTACATGCAACAGACGTGTACGTGAATTTTGTCGTTTTTGTGTATGCATATATGTTTTGTTTAGTGACGTGATATGTTGAGTGCGGGACTTAGGATATGTCTGTTTTAAAAACAGTGCTCAGGCGTTAGCCCAGCTTGACAGCCAATCAGGAAACGACTTATTGTATATAGTAATGACGTTTAAATACGATGTGATTGGCTAACTTTAAAAATTAATTATGTCATTTAGCTGCAATAAGAACGTTTTAAATTTGATTTGTAGAGGGCTAACAGCGATTGTAAGACATAAACGCTAAATGGTTTCTTTAGGACAATGCTTAGTTTTAAGTTGTAATGCTGTTGTTAGTCGAATGATAACAGATAGTGGATAGTTTTGTATGAGTCAAGTGGCAACCTATTTTTGGAGACAGGTTCTCCGCCATGACAGACATAAGTGTATAATACCGATAAGCATGTATCGTAACCCAGATCTGATGTCACCCGACAACCTCATTTTATCGGGTAATCAGGACGGGATCCCGACCTCTCCCTCTGTATACGGTCGAGTACGATCGTGGTTACTGCTGGACAAGGGCAGTGATCACCCGGAACTGTATCATGGCCTCGCTATTCATAAAAAGGTAACTAACTACCCCTTTGAAAATTAGTAATTTCAAGGTGTAGGAAACAGCAATAAGGAAAAGGCTTTGTACTTATTAATAAATTTACTCTAACTACCTAACTTATTGAAACGTTTATAGTAGCTCATCTGGTTACGGTGCAGAAATTGGATATGAAGGTGTGGACTGAGTGGTCCATTAACATTCTGTGAACAGGCTGCTGACACTGAATACTAAGTTTCGTCACAGTATTTTATGTTCATGGGACCATGCATCTCATTTCTGTGTCAATAAATGTCCAACAAGATGTAACTATACACAGTTTATTTTATCTGTAAACTGCTCTACATGTTTCGTGGTGGTTTCTCCACCCATCATCAGGAGCACAAATAACTGTATCTACAGCATCTGGTACTAGTCACCCGTTGTTGCTACAGTTATTTGTGCTCCTGATGATGGGTGGAGAAACCACCCGAAACGTGTTAGAGCAGTTTACAGATAAAATAAACTGTGTATAGCTGCATCTTGTTGGACATTTATTGATATTTCATCACAGTGTTCACAAACTGATGCTAGTGTACTGTGTACTGAATGAAACAATTCGTATCCGCACCTTCATGGCCAGTCTGTGCACAACTAGTTTTAACGCTGGTTGTTTTGCACTTATTGTTTTGGCTGGATATGTTAGAATATTATTTGTAAGACTATTATTCTTTTGTATTGTGGGGATAATTATGGTGTGTCGTATTTTTATTTATCTTCGATTTTTATCTACTTGCGTGAGTTTGTGGATCTGTACGACATTTCCGCTATGAAAGTCGATGTATTGATTGATTTGCATTGGGTTCGAGCCCTTACGGTCCCGATGCACCAAGGCTTTATAGACGGACCCTTTGAAGTCGACGTATTAATTTCCAGTGTATGCAATCTATTTCTTCTGGTTCCCCAGCTAAAATGCTGGGTACATATCTGATCCTCCATGCGCGCTGTGTGTTCCGTACATCACAGCCCACTTTATGTAATTATCCACATAACAAAAAGCCTAGAGCTCCTCTTTGTATATTTTTCTAATATTAAATTAGAAATAATTTTACCTGTTCGCTACTGATCAAGTCAAAATCTTCTCTTGTTTCGTGTTTCCAAGTCTGAGTGTAAAGCTTGAATTGTAACACATGATATCTCTGTCTTAGAAATAAATACAAAAGCAAATAGAGAAGAAATGATATAAAAGTTAATAAAACCCACACTGTCTCTATACTCTTCCCCTGATGCCGTTTGTGTAAAGGTGAAGAAGTATGGCATTGCTGCGCTATACTTTGTGGTTGTGGGGAGGGGGGGGTGGGGATTAAAGGGAGAATTCCACTCAAATTGAGCGTCGGCATTAGATGAAGAGATGAGTCTTAGTAGGGCAATTGTACGTATGTAACAAACAGGAAATGCGTAAAATGATTTGGTTAGAAAACTTGACGCGAGGAGCTAGCTTCAACGGTATACAATGATTCGGAGAATAATATTAAAATGTCTTAGGATAAAGTCCACTCCTGTTTTTTCTCGGTAGTGACTTCGAATTCCGTAATAGAAATTACCGAGTGAAAAATAGTGGTTGGTGATTAAAATAATTGTACGGGGTGTCGTACTTGTTGCGCAGAAAGTGCTGTATTTTGTAGTGAAGCGTTCGGGCACCTGACAGTGGTTTTTGAGTGACAAACTACACCAACAAATTTTCCAGCGAGCATTAGTTATTTTCTGTTTGCTTATAGCCCAGTCACATACTTTCACTCCTTTAAACGCATTCATTGAACAGGAAGGTCCTCACTGAAAGGTTTAAATTAACGTTCGTTATGGATCAGAATGTTCCTTGGCAGTCGGACAGCTGGTCAAGATATTCTCTGCCAATTTTTGGAACCCAAAAGTTCATCATAATGTTTACAAGAGTCCTGTATACCAGCTGGGCCAGATTAATCCATTCCACACACCCCACCCTATTCTTTAAGACTCACTGTAATGTTAACTTACAATATACCCCTATGACTACCACGTGTTATCTTCCCGTCCCTTAATTTTTTCCAGTTAAAGTGTATGCGTTTATCATGTGCGTGTTACTTGCCCAGCTTATCTCATGCTTCTTTTTTTTATCGTACGAATAATATTTGTTGAAGTGCAGGGCCGTAGCTTGGGGAAGGGGCGACCTGGGCGGCAGAGTTCAGAAGGTGGCAAAATGAATATTTGAAATGAAAAAATGCTTTCCTGTGCTCATATGTTAAATTATTGTTCCAAATGAAGGGAAATTCAATAAACGGCTTTGATTGGATTGTTTCAATTTTGCAGTTTTTTAGGGGCGTCCCTTGCCTTAGGTGCCAAACACTTAGCTGCTCCACTGGTTAAGAGGATATCTTACAAATATTCTGTACCTCGAAAGACATGACAATTCTGTGTTTCTTCCAGCTGTTTCATAATTTCCAGATGCTGTATTGATGTTTCTAAGTAGGTAGGCTATATTGAGACCTAGTTCTTGGAATCAATTAGCTGTAAATGTATGTACAGCCAGAAGCAGGAAACTCCCAGCTTTTTTGTCGTTGCGTGTCAATATTGTTTCGAAGCCCCAGTACACATGATCCTCGCACAAATACGGTAGCTACCATCCGGTAAAAGACTATTGCTGTATGTGGTCACTAAAAGACAAACACCGTCAACTGCGCGTTGTTGAATTGTAACAACAAGAATGCCCTTCATATCCTTCCTATATGATATTATACATTTTCCTTGCAATAAACATATGCAGGTGGATTTATTTCCAACTGACAGCACTAGTTCTATAAAGGTTACTCCTACATGTTTCGGCCTAACATATTACAATCTTCGTTGGGAGGGGGAGGAGTTTGGAGTACGTGTTAAACGCAGGTCATATACAGTTGAAATATAACATCGTGTTGGTAAATGAGAAAATGTAAAGTGAAGAGCAAAACCCAACTATGTATAAATGTAGACAGTGTTTTGGGTAAACTGTGTGCAGGACTCGTCTTCACCCAACCATGAAGTCTGAACTTGTGAAGTTAAGGTAATATAAAGATTAAAGTTTAATCCAATGGTATAAATGTATAATAACATACGAATAATGATAAAAGGTAATTATAAACATAACCTTGGTGTGTGACCGAGATATGTGTTCCGTGGACGAGCACTCTGTAATAATCAGGGATTAGTACAGTGTCGGCCCATAAGATAAGGACTGGCAAAACGGAACCCACCTTTTTGTTGTACGCGTTCTGTTATCGAACCTGTAAAAGTTTGGATTGATAATATAGAAAATAAAAAAGGACGCCAAGGTCAAACGTCGGGAACTACCCGCCCAAGGACACAGCGTCCCGTCCCAGAAGACTTGATTCTTCAAGCTGAGGTCAATTTTTGGCCAGTTAGAAATAACGACAAACGGAGATTGTTCTTCCGGTGTGAGATTTTTTTCATGGCACGCGTGTGTGGCCAGGCGGCACTGTCGCACATACTACCCTCACTTATACACCTGTGGTCAGACGGTAAGAAGATCTGATTTAATTTATTTCTTGCATAACTGTTGTGAGAATGTATTGCTTGAGACTCAGCTTTGCGGCTGTAGGAACTGGGAGAATTAATGGGAAACAGCTACGCTAAGTTCAGTCGCGAACTGCAGTTACGCGCATTGTAACGTATAGTTCGATCAGGACGTGGAATATGCCACGCTCTTGATTGACCAATTAGAGGTCATGACTTTAATTAAGAAAATTGACAAGCCTCGTCAAACCGAACCAACACTAAAACTTGGCTTGTTGGCGCTAATTTAATTTTCGGTTACAAGTTCTGGGCAGAAAGAATGCAAATTCACGCCGCTGTGTCATCTAGGAACTTACTGTTACAGAAGTTGTCCGCTGAATCCAGTAAAGCGATTAGAGTACAAGACAGTTTATAGATATCAGAAGTTACTTCAGAAAAATGATCGATTCCACCTCCTGTGCTCGTTATTTAATTCGTTAACGTCACTACTTATCTGCGTACCCATTTCCGCTGGGAAGACGCCAGGGTCTAGCCGGGCCACTTTTAATCGTGTCATTCTCTTTGCCACGATCGTAATGACAACGGCGACCAGTCCTGAACTGCGGACCTGCTAGAAGCTGTGGCTGTAACTGAGATAAAAGCAACCAGCTGCCAGCGGTTCGGTTACACGCGGTGTTAATCTCAGTAATAATTTAACTCCTTTGAAGATTTTTCTCAGTTGTGTGTTCATATTCACTCTTTTACAGTTCTGTCGCTAGTTAGCTTGTTTTTGTCATAGAATATTAACAACATTAAAAGCCCGAGAAACTAACTAACTTCATGGATCAGAGTCCGTCTTGAGTAGCTAACAGATCTTCAGCTAGTAAAGAAATTACCCGCATTTTGTGGAACCCGAAAGTTCATTTCCGTACTCACAAGAGCCCGCTACCTATCCCTTTCCTGAGCGAGATCAATCCAGTCTACGCCTGCATCTTCCAAGTGGTTTCTTCCCCTCAGGTTTGCCCACCAAAACTCTTGTATGAACCTCTCCTCTTCCTATAATTGTTACTTGCTCCGCCTATATAATATTTCTTTATGCGATCACTCGACTAATATTTGGTGAGGATTACAGATCATAAAGCTCCTCGTTACGTAGTCTTCGGCACTCCCCTGTTGCTTTTAATAAGCTAATCGTGTGGTGATTTAAATACGTTTTGCGCGTCTTGCCATTGTACCCCTGATAATAATGGACCTAAAAATATTCCCATGTAAAGTGTAAGCAAGTAATCCTGTTATGGTAGATCAGTTTCTGCCTCATTGTACAGTACTACAGTGGAGTTACTGCGCCTGCCTGTGGCTCTGTTTTCGCATTGCGATTGGTTTACTCCTATCGACCCCTTGGTTTCTTAGCCTTAAAGACTTTTCTTCAATCTCGTGCTAACGTCCATGTCATTAGAATGATATGATCTCTTGAAAGACGAATAGAACTCCAAATAATTTATTTTGCGTGATCTCTTTGTACGGTGATTTTTATCCTACTATTGTTTGAAGAACATGAATCCTAACCTCAGTTTGTGAATGCCATTCTCTACCTGTTCCTTGTTAACCTACAGACCCTCGTAATAGTAAAACAGTAACATTGTTTCACGTATCAGGAACACTCCAGATTTGTATCTGGGGGATACACGGTTCGAAACTCGGCTGCTTTACCTGCTGTTGTGGCGTCCTCTTGGTTTTTCTAAGAATATACAGATGCATGCCTGCATACTGAACTATGATATCTGATTAACAGAATTCCTGCAGTGACCGCGTTATTTCTGCTTCTTATAATGTCAGATTCGAGTCTTGTTCAAGTGATGGGAAGGGATGTTATTACCCTTACAAAATAGACGGCTGATCCTGCTGATGAAATGATTATTTCAGGTTGTGTAGACGTGTGGGTTGTCTGAAGCAACGGCGTGGCATTTCAGCTTGTCCTAGGAAGTGTTGAGGACAGGTTATTTTTATTCTTGCGAGTATCACGGAAGGTTGGGCCTTTAGTCATTTAGAGTTTATTGTTGAGTCCTGTAAATGGTGGAAATGATTGGATAAATGATTGTGATTGCAAGTACTGTTCCTACTGATAGGACATAGCGGAAGTAGGCTACTGCATTATTACTCTGTCCGTGCAATTTACAGATGCGATGTGAGGAACTTCCAAGACCTAACGGGACTGAAACTAAACGCATACAATACTAATATTGAAACTGTGAGCATTTATTGGCTGCTGTAGCAGGCTATTGTGTGGTATGTAGCGAAATGCAAAAAATTATGACAGCTGCAGTTACGCTCCAAATGCTGAACAGGTAAATTGTATTGCGTGTACAGTGCAGTCACAAAAAAAGAAGACTTTTGTGCTTCAGTAATAGTCACATATGCCCATTGCCCCATATTAGTTTTGGTCAGAGAGAAAATTCCTTACAAAAATATTGGTGATGTGAAAAGCCGGACAATAGTAATGCCATGTTTGCTACACACTGTGAGGTACTCATTTTGAACAGAGGGAAGCCTTCAGGTCAGATTGTTGCCTGAATCAAACGCAGATCTGAATAGCGTTTTAATAAACTCAGTGACTTCAATGGGACCCGATATTGCACAACTCAGGGTGAGAATATGCGTGTACTACTGCTGGAAACACCATGTTGTGTACTGTCAACCGGACACAAGATGCAATTCGACCTCAGATTATCAAGAACTAGGCAGGGATGCTTCATCATTGTTCATATCTCAGGACGCTGAAGATGGCTGATACACGTAGCACACCTCGTGAAGAAAACTTTGATTAACCGAACATTAATTGGAGAAATAGTGTGCACTGTGACAACTACCGCCTCAACAGTGACATTGATGTGTACCTAAACCGGCTTTGCCCACCCTTTTCTCCGTGGACAAACCCGTAAAATAATTCATCACATCACGGACGACAACAGAACAAGGGAGCAGTTGGTAGCGCACGGAGATTCTTCCGGTTTTACCGGTTCATCAAATCCTTTTACCCCTTGTGGAGCATAGGGCATCCATGAAGAGCTTCCAGGCATTGCGGTCTTCATCTATCCCCTTGACCTCGTTCCATGATCTTGTGCTTCTTATCTCATCCTCGTCCTTCGCCACGTTCTCTTCGGCCTACCTCTCCTTTTATATCCCCGAGGATTCCAATCTAATGCAGTTTTCTCTATTGCTCCTGTTTCTTTACGTAATGTATGTCCAATCCAGTTCCATTTTCTTTTTATCTGATTATCTATTGACTTCTGATGGGTGATTCTCCATAATTCTTCGTTCGTAATCTTATCGGTCCATTTTATATTCATTATTCGTCTTAAGCATTTATTTACAAATATCCGTAGTCTTCTTGTTATCTGGTTGGTAGTTTTCCAACTTTCACAAGCATATAATAATACTGTGGTTTTGCCGGTTGATGGGCGGGAATTCCTGCTGTGTTTCGTGGGATATTAGCAATTTTTCATGGTAGTGCGAAGTTTTAATTTGTTTGTACCATGATTTATCGAGCAGCCCCGAAAGTTGTTTTGTCGAACCTGGCTTGGGAAACACTGACGTAAACAATGGGCTAAAAAATCAGACTGTACTCCAAATAGTTCCGTGAAGAGGAGGGCGTTGACGACAGTAATTGAATTCTGTTGCTGTCATTAATTGGTCAATTTAATTTGATGCATTCGATACTGATAAATTTATTAATATCCGGGAGACTAATAATGCAAGTCTGTGCGTGCTACAGAGAGGTCGGACTGTACTCCGTGCTAAGGGCGTGGTAAAGAATTGTTTATCTTTTCCTATTCCCATGTCAGAAACACAAATGAAGCTTGTGTACAACAAGCATAACGGGCTTACGTTTTTGTATGAAAAATAATGGATAAAATGTCTGTAGACGGTAAAATTTCAGGGCGTAAAATTAAGTGAACCCATAGTTTTGGCCTATAAAATTGGACGAAAACATGTGGGACGAATTGTTCGTGGACCATAAGATTAGGACGAAATTTCCTAGACGCTCTTTTTTTTTTTACATCGGTGGTTGAGAAGGCATGGCTAACTGATCAAAACTGTTAGATGAAAAATCTGCCTGTAGAGGACATCACAGGAAAACGAAGACACGTTAGTGCCTTGACTGGAATTCGAACCTGCGAACCCATTCTTCGAGCTGTACAGTGCTGTGGTACCACTGTGGTGAACTAGCTTCTAAAAACAATTCGATACTGTTGTAAGGTAATGTGATTCAATTAGGTTCCAGTTCGTCGCTCAGAAGCCATCTTTCACGTCAAATTCATGTTTCTTTTACCTGTTCTGCCATGTAAATTGCTATGGGAAACGTGTTGTTTCTTATGATTTTGTATGGTACACCGCTGCCTGGTCGTATAGGGTATGTGAGTTCACCAATTTATGTGCATAAATGTCATAAAATAAGAAAGTGGTTTCTGTTACTGTGCCTCATTATTTTGTTATTGTGCTGCTCTAGATGTCAGCTGGTCTTCAATCCCGCCCCTGAAAGAACCTTAGTGCAATGGTCGGCAGCATGGTAATCGTGTGCCTAAATGCCAGTCAACAATAAAATATAGATAAATCCTTGCGTTTGTTCCTTTTTAAACCTAGACAGGTTGAGCAATATAGGGTCTCCCGTTGAAAAGTGAACGACAGTGCGGTGAATGCGTGCACTTGATTCGCAGACTTGCGTTTAACTGCATCATCTGCAAACAAAACACTTAAACATGTCCTCCAGTTTAAAGTGTAAAAATAGACGCGGAATATGATATTTTGCGTGCTGTATAAGTCATGGTGTGTATTTATTGTCGGTACCCAATTTAGTGAGAAGTTTATATTCCCACCATGCGTGACGTCCGAAGGTTCATCATCATCGTCTGCATGTTGAGCCAGGGGAATCTAAAGGGCGCTATACACGCTCAGTTAAACTAGGCGATTTTACTGTGACGTCATACCTGACGGAAAAACAGAGTAAACTGCGCAGTTTTAACAGGCATTAGCGCAGGCCTCAGAACTGTCCTTTCCAATCGTCTTTCATACAGAGAACTGCGTAGTTCACGCGGAGTCCCTCAGTTTCCTCATTTTACCTGTCGACGCCACGCCGGCATCATCTCAAGGCACTCTGCCTTCCAAAATGAATAAAAGAGAGGCGACCCCTGCGTTCATTGAAGCGTACAGATCGTTAACTAAACTTCTTCTTTTCGGATAACATTATGGCCGACGTGGCTAGCAAACAGCAAACAGCAAACGACAGCCTTGTTTTTGTCCACCACAGTCACACGCACAAGAAGACACACAGAACTGACAAAAAAAAAAAACTGACAAACCTGATGGGAAACCTATGCTGTGCCAGAGAACATTCAGTGCAGTTCTTATTGCAGTTTTTTACACAGTTAACCTTTTGGCACCGGAATTATTTTTTTAATTTTAGCACATCCTGTATATAAAATGTGAATAAAACAGGAACCAAATATGTTAGAATTATGAAACAAACTTCATTTTGAAGAGAAAAAAAACGGAGAGTATATACCATGTTTAAAATATTCAGTAACTATATTTGTTGTATTTGTTGAATAAATACATTAAATGCAACGTTTGGAGGTTAGCGTCCTAGACGGTAGGACGCAAGGG
>Ga0123355_10005274_pt1 | contig 18881 bp, 24 predicted proteins | sample TergutEmb28metaG_3_FD_89872 | JGI IMG/M metagenome (GOLD analysis project Ga0123355, IMG submission 89872) | Embiratermes neotenicus P1 segment gut microbial communities from Petit-Saut dam, French Guiana - Emb289 P1 | ecosystem: Host-associated > Arthropoda: Insects > Digestive system > Gut ... | reverse complement strand
CGTGTTCGTGACTTCCGTGGAATCAGTCCTAATTCCTTTGATGGACGCGGCAACTATGGGCTCGGCCTCAAAGAGCAGTTGATTTTCCCGGAAATTGACTACGATAAAATTGAGAAGCTCCGTGGCATGGACATCGTAATTTGCACCACAGCCCAGACAGACGAAGAGGCTCGAGAGCTGCTGAAGCTCATGGGCGCACCGTTTACCGAAGCGTAAGAGAGGATATAAAACATGGCTAAAAAAGCACTGGTTTTAAAACAGCAAAAGACCCCCAAGTTCTCCACGCGCCGGTATAACCGCTGCAAAATCTGCGGACGCCCCCACGCATATCTGCGTGACTACGCCGTCTGCCGGATTTGCTTCCGGGAACTCGCACATAAGGGCCAGATTCCGGGTGTGCGCAAGGCGAGCTGGTAAGGATTTCGGTCATGCGGACTTGATTCGCAATCCCCCCAAAGGGAGTTCCGGGCAAGTCCGGGATGACCCATCAGGATTGGACGACAAAAGGCCGCCCCGCTTGGGGTTGGAACCTTGTCGCCGAAACAGGCAATTGCCTGTAACTCTTTAAGGAGGAAGTTTATGCAGATTACAGATCCCATTGCGGATATGTTGACACGGATTCGCAATGCCAATGCGGCAGGACACGATACCGTTGACGTTCCCGCATCAAAGATGAAAAAGTCGATTGCCCAGATTCTGTTGGACGAGGGCTACATTCGGACCTATCAAATCATTGACGACGGCACCCAGGGGATTATTCGGGTGGCGCTCAAGTACGGGCCTTCTCGTGAGAAGGTTATCACCGGTTTACGCCGGGTGTCGAGACCCGGTCTCCGGGTCTATGCCGGTGCGAGCGAGTTGCCGCGGGTGCTCCGCGGTCTTGGTGTCGCAATTATTTCTACGAGCAAGGGCGTTATGACTGACAAAGCCGCACGGAGCGGTAATGTCGGTGGTGAAGTCCTGGCGTTCATCTGGTAAGGGGGGCTTGAGAAATGTCTAGAATCGGAAGAGCCCCTGTCCCTGTACCGGTGGGCGTAGAGATTAAATTTGCAGACGGTGTGCTCACCGTCAAAGGCCCGAAAGGGACCCTCACCCAGGACATCCACCCGGACATGGAGTTGGATATTGCCGCAAACGAAATTATCGTCAAGCGGACGGGTGAGCAGAAGCGGCAAAAAAGCCTGCACGGCCTAACACGCAGTCTTGTGAACAACTTGGTCGTCGGTGTGACGAACGGGTTTTCCAAGACGCTGGAAGTCAATGGCGTGGGCTACAGAGTGGCAAAAGAAGGCAAGAGGCTTGTGATGAATCTCGGCTATAGCCACCAGGTCATCATGGACGAGATCGACGGGGTCGCCATTGAGGTCCCGAACCCCAACCAGATCATCATCTCGGGGATTGATAAGCAACGGGTCGGCCAGTTTGCTGCCGATGTGCGCAAAAAGCGTCCGCCGGAGCCCTATAAGGGCAAGGGCATTAAGTACGCCGGTGAGCACATCCGCCGTAAAGAAGGCAAGACCGGTGCGAAATAAAGGGAGGTGTTACCCGTATGATTAAAAAGCAAAGCACGAACGAGCAGCGCAAAAAACGCCATCGGCGCGTACGTGGGAAGATTTCGGGGACGCCGCAGCGCCCCAGGCTGAACGTATTTCGGAGCAAGGCCCACATCTATGCGCAGGTCATTGACGATACGCAGGGTGTAACCCTTTGCGCCGCCTCCTCCGTGGAGAAGGGCTTTGACGGCCCCACAGGCAACGTAGAGGCAGCCAAGAAAATCGGCGAGGCTCTTGCTGCTCGGGCGAAGGAAAAAGGGATCGAAGAAGTAGTCTTTGACCGGGGCGGGTATCTCTACCATGGTCGTGTGAAGGCTTTGGCAGAGGGTGCCCGTGAAGCCGGGCTCCAATTTTAAAAGAAGGGAGGAGAAAGGATATGGCTGAACAGCAAAGAAGCGACAACAGAGGCAGCGGAGATCGTGGCGGTGGAGACCGCCGTGGTGGCGGCAGAGACGGCGGCCGTCGTCGTCGGGAGGAAGCCCCTCCCAGCGAGTTTTCCGAAAAGGTCGTCTCCATTAACCGTGTTTCTAAGACCGTAAAAGGTGGCCGGATATTCAAGTTCTCCGCCCTCTGTGTAGTGGGCGACGGCAAAGGCCGGGTCGGTTTTGGCCTTGGCAAGGCCGGTGAGATATCCGAAGCGATTCGTAAGGGCATCGAAGATGCCAAAAAGAACGTGGAGACCATCACGCTCTCCGGCAGCACCATTCCGCATGAAGCCATTGGTGTGTTTGGTGCCGGACGGGTGCTTATGAAACCCGCGAAGCCCGGGACCGGCGTTATCGCCGGCGGTCCGGTGCGCGCCGTGATGGAGGCCGTCGGAATCAAAGACGTATACTCCAAGTGTCTGCGCTCCAACAACCCTCAGAACGTGGTGCATGCTACGATGGAGGGCTTACGGAGTCTCAGGGACGCGGCTCAAGTAGCAAAAATTCGGGGCAAAAGCCCGGAAGACCTTTTAGGTTAGGAGGCTTTGATGATGGCTAAGCTAAAGATTAAGCTCGTCAAGAGCCTAAATGGCAGATTGGAGAAACATATCGCCACTGCCCATTCGCTCGGACTGAGACGGATCAACAGCGAGACGATCCAGCCCGACAATCCGCAGACCAGGGGGAAGATTCACCACATTGGGTATCTTGTCCAGGTCACGGAAGAGAAATAGGGGGGTGTCCAAATGAAACTACACGAGCTAAGACCTGCCGCAGGTTCCACACAAGTGGCAAAGCGCAAGGGTCGCGGACCGGGGACAGGTAACGGTAAAACCGCGGGACGCGGTCACGGTGGTCAGAATTCCAGATCCGGCGGCGGCGTCCGGGTCGGCTTTGAGGGCGGCCAAATGCCCCTTGTCCGGCGTCTCCCCAAACGGGGCTTTAACAACATTTTCGCAAAGCCCCTTACCAGTGTCAACGTTTCTGCTTTGGAGCAGTTTAAAAACGGTACAACCGTGACGGCAGAGAGCCTGGTTGAAGTAGGACTGATTTCCAAGCCCAAACATGGCCTGAAGATCTTGGCGAATGGGGAGCTGACAAAGAAGCTCACCGTTCAGGCATCCGCGTTTTCCGAATCAGCAAAAGCAAAAATAGAAGCCGCTGGCGGGAAGGCGGAGGTGGTCTAGGTGTTACAGACAATCCGAAACGCCTGGAAGATTGAAGAATTGCGGGGGAAGATGATTTTCACCCTCTTAATTCTCATCATCTTCCGCTTGGGTAATGCAGTGCCTGTCCCCTATGTGGACACGGCGGCGCTGAGTGCCCATTTCGCAAATATGGAAGGTACCATCTTAGGACTCTTCAACACCATGAGCGGCGGCGGCCTGGAATCGGCCTCCCTCTTTGCCCTCTCCATCCAGCCCTATATCACCTCGTCCATCGTGATGCAGCTCCTATGCGTTGCTATTCCGGCGTTGGAGCGGCTCCAAAAAGAAGGTGGCGAGGACGGCAAGAAACTTATCAACAAGATCACCCGTTACGGTACCGTAGGTCTGGGTCTGGTCATGGGCTTTGCCTACTATCTGATGATGGGCAACATGGGTATCTTGGGCGAAGCGGCCCAAGGCTTCTGGCCCGGACTGATCATCGTCCTGTCCTTTACGGCGGGCAGCGCCCTGGTCATGTGGCTGGGTGAGCAAATCACGGAGTTTGGTATCGGGAACGGTATCTCTATCATCCTGTTTGCCGGCATCGTCTCCCGTTTCCCGATTGCAATTCTGCGCATGATTCAAGGTGTCAGGGCGCCTGCCGGAACGCCGGGCGCGATTCCTTGGTGGCTCATTGTTCTGGTCCTGATCGGTGCGCTGGCGTTGTTGGTCTTGATTGTTGTCATCCAGAACGCAGAGCGAAAGATTCCCGTACAGTACGCAAAGCGGGTCGTTGGCCGGAAGATGTACGGCGGACAGAGTACGCACCTGCCGATCAAGCTCTCCATGACCGGCGTTCTGCCAATCATCTTTGCGCAGGCACTGGCCAGTTTGCCGGCTACCATTGCGATGTTTGCAAACGTAAACCCGGAGGAAGGCAGCGGTGCGTTGGCGTGGATTGCGCGCGTCTTTGACATGACAGGTGTACCATATCTGGTTATATATGTTCTGTTGATTATTTTCTTCAGTTACTTCTATGCACAGATTCAGTTCAACCCTGTTGAAATTTCCAACAACCTGAAGAAAAACGGCGGCTATGTTCCCGGATTCCGTCCGGGCAAGCCCACGCAGGATCACATTAACAAGGTGCTGGGTAAGATCACGCTCTTTGGCGCGGTATATCTTGCCGTGGTTGCGGGTCTGCCGATACTGGTTACCATGTTCAGCGAAGAGGCTCGCATGACGGGCGTCGCGCTTGGCGGTACCAGCGTCATCATCGCAGTCGGTGTTGCGCTTGAGACGGTGAAGAGTTTGGAGAACCAAATGCTCATGCGCCATTACAAAGGCTTCTTGGAGCAATAGACGATGCGGATTATTTTATTAGGTGTGCCCGGTGCGGGCAAAGGGACCCAGGCGGCGCTTTTAAGCGAACGCCTGGGTGCCCCCGCCTTATCTACGGGCAATATTTTGCGGGCCGCTGTAGCGGCCAAGACCCCCTTGGGCTTGCAGGTCGAGGGTCTGCTGGCCCGGGGCGAATTGGTCTCGGATGAGATTATCTTGCCCTTGATCAAAGAGCGGGCCGAAGAACCGGACTGCGTCAAAGGCTATATCTTAGACGGTGTACCTCGTACGCTTCGCCAGGCGGAAGAGCTAGACGCGCTTGGTTTTGCAATCGACACCTGCCTGTTCTTCGATGTGCCTGACGAGGTGGTCATTGGCCGGCTTAGCGGGCGGCGAACTTGCGGGGCCTGTAACGCAGCCTTTCATGTGAGCGCGAACCCGCCCAAAGTGGCGGATGTCTGCGATGCTTGCGGCAAAGCACTCTCGATCCGAGCCGATGATGAGCCGGAGACCATTCGGCGGAGGCTCACGGTATTCAGAGAACAGACCGCGCCCCTCATCGACTTTTACAAAACACAGGGTAAGCTCACAGCCATTCCCTGTGGCGATGGGTCGGTAGAGGACGTGAAGGTAATGGTCTTTCGGGCATTGGGTATCCAATGATCCAGTTAAAGTCCCAGCGGGAGATTGAGGTCATGCGTCTCGCTTGCCGACTCACCGCCCGTGCCAGACAACTGGCCGGAGAGATGGTGGAACCGGGCGTAACGACCGCTGAAATTGACCGTGAAGTCCGGCGCTTGATTGAAAAAGACGGCGCGACGCCCGCATTTCTGGGCTATCGGGGCTTCCCGGGGAGCATTTGCATTTCCATCAACGAGGAGGTCATCCACGGGATACCCGGTAGGCGGAAGATTCGTCCCGGTGACATTGTAAGCGTTGATGTAGGCGTGTTGCAAGGTGGGTTCTACGGCGATTGCGCCGCCACATTTACAGCGGGTGCGGTCATGCCGGAGGCCGAGCGGCTGATCGAGGTGACCCGGCAGAGCTTTTTCAAAGGAATGGCCTTTTGCAAAGAGGGCTATCGCCTGTCAGATGTGTCCCACGCCATCGGCGCTTGCGCCGAAGCACATGGGTTCTCAGTGGTGCGGGATTTTGTCGGCCACGGGATCGGGAAAGCGCTCCATGAGAGTCCGGAGGTACCGAATTTCGGCGAACCGGGCAGGGGCGTACGGCTCCGCGCGGGGATGACACTGGCCATTGAGCCTATGATCAATGCCGGCGGCTCGGATGTGCGTATTTTGAAGGACGGTTGGACTGTGGTTACAGCGGACGGGAGTTTGTCCGCGCATTACGAGAATACGGTGCTCATTACAGATGGCGCGCCGGAAATTTTGACCGACACCGTATCGGACCTTTAGAGGTGACGTGGTATGGAATTGCAAAAAGGAGATCTTGTACAGTCGCAGAATGGGCGGGATAAGGGCAAAGCCCTATTCGTGGCCGATCTGGACGGCGAATACCTGATCTTAGTAGACGGTAAGAGCAGACGCCTAGAGCAGCCGAAGCGGAAAAAACAGAAACACTGTATATTCCTTGCCCGCGACAGCTCTCGGGTTGCCGAGAAGTTGAGGGCAGGCGAACGGGTGACGAACAGCGAAGTAAGACGCGCCCTCGCGGCATGGAATGCCGGGGCCGCGGAGCAAGCTGATGAAGAGATCAGAGGAGGTTAGCGCAATATGGCCAAAGACGACGTAATCGAGTTAGAAGGGACTGTGGTCGAATCGCTCCCGAACGCTATGTTCCAAGTAGATATCGGCAACGGGCACGTAATCTTAGCGCACATATCCGGTAAACTTCGGATGAACTTCATTCGCATCCTGCCCGGTGATAAGGTGACAGTGCAAATGTCGCCCTATGATTTAACGCGGGGCAGGATCACTTGGAGAAGTAAGTAAAGTTCGATTTTCCGGCGTGGAACCAGGGGATTGAGGCGTACCTCTTGCCTCTTCCGCGGCACCTTGTTTCGGCCCGGAATATCAGACTTCTTAATAGCGGATGGCCAAAGGCCGTCCCTACAATGCCGCATGGCGCGGCGACAGGAGGTATATCACATGAAAGTTAGACCGAGTGTGAAGCCCATGTGTGAGAAATGTAAGATCATCAAACGCAAGGGCAGAGTTATGGTAATTTGCGAAAATCCACGCCACAAGCAAAGACAAGGATAAGGAGGACCAGTTTATATGGCACGTATTGCCGGTGTTGACTTGCCCAGAGATAAACGGGTAGAGATCGGGCTCACCTATATCTTCGGAATCGGCAGGAAGAGCGCTAAGGATATCTTGGCGAAAACAGGAATAGACCCCACGATCCGCATAAAGGACCTCACCGAGGCGGACGAGGTCAAACTCCGTGATTGTATCGACAAAGAGTACATGGTGGAAGGTGACCGCCGCCGTTCTGTGGCGCTGGACATCAAGCGCCTCACGGAGATCGGCAGCTATCGGGGGCTTCGGCATCGCCGCGGCCTGCCTGTAAGAGGCCAACGGTCAAAAACAAATGCCCGGACCCGTAAAGGTCCGAAGCGTACCATTGCCAACAAGAAGAAGTAAGAACCTCACCCGTTCGTGAAATCGAACTGTTCGAACGGGTACCCGGGAACCTGATATCATGAGTTTGTGCGCTTCGCCGCCCCCTTGCTTCGCAAAGGAATCATGATATAAAGGGAGGGTAAAGTATAACGAAAGGAAAGGTCATTCATATGGCACCACCTAAAGGGAAAAAGACCAGAACGCGCCGTCGGGAACGGAAGAATATCGAGAAGGGCGCCGTCCACATCCGGTCCTCCTTCAACAACACTATGGTGACGGTGACAGATGTGAACGGAAACGCCATCAGCTGGGCGTCCTCCGGCGGGCAGGGCTTTAGAGGGAGCAAGAAATCCACCCCATTTGCCGCCCAGACCGCAGCGGAGGTAGCGGCGAAAGCCGCGATGGAGCATGGCCTCAAGACCGTTCAGGTCTTCGTCAAAGGCCCCGGGTCCGGCAGAGAGGCCGCAATTCGTGCGCTGCAAAGTGCCGGGCTGGAGGTTACCATGATCAAAGATGTGACCCCCATCCCTCATAACGGTTGTCGCCCGCCGAAGCGGCGTAGAGTATAAGGAGGAGCAGATTTATGGCAAGATATACAGGTGCAGTCTGCCGCCTCTGCCGTAGAGAGGGCGAAAAGCTCTTTCTCAAGGGCGACAGATGTTATACGGGCAAGTGTGGTATCAGCAAGCGGTCCTATCCGCCCGGCCAGCATGGGCAAGGACGGACAAAGGCCTCAGAGCATGGCACACAGCTCAGAGAAAAACAGAAGGTAAAACGCTACTATGGCCTCTTGGAAGGCCAGTTCCGCGGCTATTTTGAGATGGCCAAAAAGCGTAAGGGCCAGGCAGGCGAGAACCTGCTCTCTATCTTGGAGAGCCGCTTAGACAACACGGTTTACCGCCTCGGGTTCGGTGCAAGCAGAGCGGAGGCCCGTCAATTGGTCCGGCACGGACATTTCCTGGTGGATGGCAAGAAGGTGGATATTCCCTCCTTCCTGGTGAAGCCCGCCATGATTATCTCCATCAAAGACGCAAGCCGTCAGTCGGGAAAGATCAAGGGAAACTTAGAGGCCAGTGCGTCTCGCCAGGCGCCCCGTTGGCTCGAACTTGACCGTGCGAATCATGTGGCAAAAGTTGTTGCCCTGCCGACCAAGGCAGACATCGACTTGCCCATCTCCGAGCATTTGATCGTTGAGCTTTACTCGAAGTAACCTGAGGACAGACCCTCAATTTTGGATAGCTGAACGGAATCGAAATTTGAGAATAAAAACAGGAGGGTATTCGTCTAATGATTGAAATAGAGCGTCCACGTATTGAATGTAATGAGCCATCTGATGACCACTTTTACGGTAAGTTCGAGGTCGAGCCCTTAGAGCGGGGCTACGGGATCACCCTGGGCAATTCCCTGCGGCGGATTCTTCTGTCCTCGCTCCCCGGCACTGCCGTAACCACCGTGAAAATCGCCGGGATTCAGCATGAGTTCTCTACTATCCCCGGCATCAAAGAAGATGTAACGGAGATTATCCTCAACGTAAAGGGCATCATCGCGAAGCTCCATGCGGAAGGGGTAAAAACCATCCATATTGAGGCTACCGGCGAGGGTATTATCACTGCCGGGGACATCAAAGAAGATGGCGAAGTAGAGATATTAAACCCGGAACATCACATCGCAACGCTCGGTCCTGATGCCTACCTCAGTATGGAACTGACCCTTTCCCACGGTAGAGGGTATGTCCCCGCTGAGCGCAACAAGCCCCAGCAGACGATCATCGGTGTGATTCCGGTGGATTCCATCTATACACCGGTGACGCGGGTCAACTATTCTGTGGAAAACACCCGTGTGGGTAAGACGACGGATTTTGATAAGCTGACTTTGGAGGTCTGGACGGATAAGACCATCTCCGCCCGAGATGCCGTAAGCTTGGGTGCTAAGATCCTTGTGGATCACTTTGAGCTCTTTATCGGTTTGTCTGAGGCTGTAGGGGACCAGAGCACGGTTGTTGATCGGCCGGAGACCCAGCGGGATAAGGTGCTGGAGATGACCATCGAGGAATTAGATCTCTCGGTCCGCAGTTTCAACTGTCTGAAGCGGGCGAACATCAATACGGTGGAGGACCTGATTTCCAAGACGGAAGAGGAGATGATCAAGGTTCGCAACCTGGGTCGGAAGTCTTTGGAAGAGGTTATCCATAAGCTGGACATCATGGGGATCAGCCTCGCGGAAGAAGAGAGCACCCATTAACCATTGTATCACGAATAAGCAGTAATACTGTTGTGTCCGCCTGCGGCGGACGGATTTTGATAGGAGGGAGAACCCTATGCCTGGAACACGAAAACTTGGTAAGCCGACGGATCAACGGCGCGCCATGATGCGGCAACAGGTAACGGATTTCTTGGACAAGGGCCGGATGGAAACCACCATCACCCGCGCCAAAGAAATTCGCCCGATTGCTGAAAAGATGATCACCCTGGGCAAAAAGAACACGCTGGCCTCGCGTCGTGACGCATTGGCGTTTATTACCCGGGAAGACGTGGTCACGAAGATTTTTGCGGAGATCGCGCCGAAGTATGCCGCGCGACAAGGCGGCTATTGCCGTATTATTCGGATCGGTCCCCGTCGCGGGGATGCGGCCGAGGTGGCGGTCATTGAGCTGGTGGAAGAGGAAATCCGCGCTACACCGGCCAAAGCAAAGCCCGCCCCGGCGCGTCCGGCGGCAAAGCCTGCCGCCAAAGCAAAAGCGAAGCCTGAAGTGGCAGTTGAAGCAGAAATTGAGGATGCAGTAGATGCTTCTCTGGATGCGACAAACGCCGAAACTGTGGAAGCGGAAATCGCTGAAGTAGAAGCGGAAGTGGCCGAAGCGGAAGCCGAAGAAGCAGAAGTATAGAACAACATATCCGAATAAGAAACCTCCCTTGATGAGACACTATCTCAAAAGGGGAGGTTTTTTCTATGAATATGACCAAGCAAGAATACAGCGCCTACATTGAGCGGATGGTCCCGCAGTCTAAACTGTGGAGCAATTTAGTTCGTGCCTTTTTTGCGGGTGGCCTTATTTGTGCCATTGGCGAGGGGTTTATCCGGCTCTATGTACATCTGGGCGCAGAGCTGGACAACGCCCGGACAGGGGCAGCGGTTACGCTCATTTTTTTCGGGGCGTTGCTCACGGGCCTCAAGGTTTATGATAACATTGCGGAAGCGGGGAAAGCCGGGGCCTTGGTGCCGATCACAGGGTTTTCCAACGCCGTAGTAAGTCCTGCGATGGAGTTTAAAAGCGAAGGGCATGTGGTGGGCCTGGCAGCAAAACTGTTTTCTGTCGCCGGTCCGGTTCTGGTGTTCGGAACGCTGGCGGCAATGGCTGTTGGACTGGTGCATGCGTTGCTTTCGTGATACTAGTCCCAAATAAAAAATGCCATTTTCTTTTTATATTGGGACTTAATCAAGGCATGCATATTTTCGGGCAGTGGACAAAGGCGTTGTTGGGATTCTTGTTTCCCCACGCCATAGGCGGGGGGAAACAAATTTAAGTACGCTATTGGTCCATACCCGTATTTTTGATTGCTTTTTATCGAACATTAGTATTAAAGCAAACAGGTCAGATCACAACGCCGCTCTTCACCACTGTATGGACTAAATTCGATCCAAAGCGGTAGAACAGATAGCTGAGCGCATCGGTCTCCCAGAGGACCAAATCCGCTTTTTTGCCGACCTCTAGGCTGCCGACTGTCTCCGCGCGATCTATGGCGGCGGCGGCGTTTAGGGTGGCGGCAGTAAGGGTTTCTTCCGGGGTGAGGCGGTATTTGAGACAGGCCAGCGTCATGGCCAGTTGGAGATTTAAGCTAGGGCTGGAGCCGGGATTAAAGTCACTGGCGACAGCAATTGCCATGCCGGCCTCCAACATGGCGCGGGCTGGGGCATAGGGCTTGTCCAGATAGAAGCTGGTAGCGGGCAAGAGTACGCCGATGACCCCTGCCCGGGCCATAGCGGCGATGGCAGCCGCATCGCTGGCGATCAAATGTTCCGCCGATACGGCGCCGAGTTCTGCGGCAACCTGTGCGCCGCCAAGACAGTCGATCTCGTCAGTATGTGCTTTCAGTTTAAAACCCAGCGCTTTTGCCGCGCTAAGAACTTCACGGGTTTCTTCTGGGGTAAAGACGCCGGTTTCGCAGAAGATATCACAGAATTCGGCGAGGTTTTCTTCTGCCACTTGTGGCAGCATCTCTTCGCAGACGAGACGGACAAACTCGGCTCGATTTTCCTTGTATTCCTGCGGCAGTGCGTGTGCGCCCAAGAAGGTGGGCACCAAATCTACGGGCTGTGCCGCGTCCACCGCGCGGATGACCCGGAGTTGCTTGCATTCGTCCTCTAGGGTCAGCCCGTAGCCGCTTTTTGCCTCTGCGGTGGTGACGCCCAGAGCGAGCATCTCTTTGGAGAGGCCCAGGGCTTTTTCCGTCAGTTCCGTCTCAGAGGCTGCGCGGGTACTGCGGACGGTGGAGAGAATCCCGCCGCCGCCCTTGAGGATGTCCAGGTAGGACACGCCTTTGAGTTTGAGGTCCAGCTCATGATGCCGCCAGCCGCCAAAGACCAGATGGGTATGGCTATCCACCAGCCCCGGTGTAACCAGCCGCCCCCCTGCGTCTAACGTCTCTTTCGCGACGGGCGCATTGGCCATAAGGCCGACATAGGAGATTACACCACCTTTGATGCCCACTGCGGCATCGGTAAGGCAACGCACATCGCCCTGTGCCGCCCCACGTTTTGGACCGTGTCCCTCCGGCGTGACAAGTGTACCGATGTTGGTGATAATAAGGTCTAACATATATTTGCTCCCTTCGTTTACAGATAAATAAGAAATAAAAGCCAAAGGCCGGATTAATCGCCTCCTCGGTTAGGCATCGCGCCGTGCGCGGGGGAAACCGTTTAGGCGATCAGCCGCAATTGCGTTGAACCGTGGGCTGCAACCAATCCCCAAAAGCGTTGAGGCGCGGTTGTCCATCACGCTGCCAAGCCTAAGACGTTTGGTTCGCGTGAGATAATTTGCCAGCGGGGTTTCTCAAGGGGCCAAGGGCCCCTTGAGCCGATTTTGGGTACTTTTGCCGGCGCAAAAGTACCGCCGCCGGCAGGCATGACCACGTGCCGGCAGGCATGATCACATTAGAATAAGCAAAACCGAAAAAAAGTCCAAAACGAAGTCGGTCGATGGAGGGTGCGGATCAAGTCCGCAATGAGGGAAAATCAAGAGCCGGGATGCCCGGTGTGTATCCAAGTCTAAAAATATTTGCCAACCGTGCGATCGATCAGCGATTCCTCTGGGATGAACGGCAATGTGATATGTCCTTCCCCGCGATGATGCGCATTATACAGCGCACTTGTCTCAACGGCGTGTTCGTTCCGTGCCCAAGCGCGGCGGGCCACGCCGCCCATGACATCCCACATCATGGCAGAGGCGATGACACGCCCGGCGCGCTCGGAGCCGTCTAAGACCATACCGAAACCGCCGTTGATGCTCTTGCCGATCCCAACGCCGCCGCCGTTGTGAAGGGCAACGAGGCTCATGCCGCGAGCGGCGTTGCCTGCAAAGCACTGGGTCGCCATGTCGGCCATAACATTGGAGCCGTCTTTGATATTACTCGTTTCCCGGAAGGGGGAGTCTGTGCCGGACACATCGTGGTGGTCACGGCCTAACATGATAGGGCCGACTTCGCCTCGCCGTACCATCTCGTTGAACTTGAGGGCGATTTTAGTACGGCCTTCCGCATCCTGATATAAAATGCGCGCCTGGGTGCCGACGACTAATGCGTTTTCTTCTGCGTCCCGGATCCAAATCCAGTTGTCACGGTCCTGTCCGCGCCGGTTCGGGTCGATGCAGTCCATGGCGGCTTTGTCGGTTTTGCGTAGATCCTCCGGATCGCCGGAGAGACAGATCCAGCGGAAGGGACCGTAGCCGTAGTCGAAGAGCACAGGGCCCATGATATCCTCTACATAGGAGGGGTAGATGAAACCGTCCTTCTCGTCCACACCATTTTTGGAAACCGCCTTGACGCCCGCGTCATACACAGATTTCAAGAAGGCGTTGCCGTAGTCGAAGAAGTAGGTACCCCTGGCTGCCAGGGTCTGGATCAGCGCGAAGTGTTTTTTCAGTGTCTGATTGACGCGGGCGACGAATTCGTCCCGGTTCTCTGTAAGCATCGCCGTCCGTTCCTCGAACGTAAGGCCCTGCGGGCAGTAGCCGCCGTCATAGACGTTGTGGCAGGAGGTTTGGTCGGAGAGTAGTTCGATGTGGATATTGTGATCCACTGCGTATTGGAGCAGATCCACAATGTTGCCGTGGTAGGCGATGGAGAACGGCTCTTTCTTTTCCATATACGTCTGCGCCATCGCCCAGACTTCAGCCAAGTCGTCTGAGGCCATGGAGACCCAGCCCTGATCGAGGCGGGTTTTGATACGGGAGTAGTCCACCTCGGCGATGATACCCACGCCGTTTGCGATCTCTATCGCCTTGGGCTGCGCCCCGGACATGCCGCCCAATCCGCTGGTGACAAACAGGTGCCCGCGCAGGTCGCCGTCCGCCGGTATGCCGAGCTGCTGCCGTCCCGCACCCAGAATGGTATTAAAGGTCCCGTGGACGATGCCCTGCGGCCCGATGTACATCCAGCCGCCGGCGGTCATCTGGCCGTAATTGGCCACGCCCATCTGCTGGGCGATCTCCCAGTCGTCCATGTTGTCGAACATGCCGACCATGAGAGCGTTCGTGATGATAACACGCGGTGCATCTGGTTTCGAGGGGAACAGTCCTAGTGGGTGGCCGGATTCGATGACCAGCGTTTGGTCCTGCGTCATGACTTCCAGATATTTTTTGATTAACAGATACTGCATCCAATTCTGGCAGACGCTGCCTGTCTCGCCGTAGGTGACCAGCTCGTAGGGGTAGAGGGCGATTTCAAAATCGAGGTTGTTGTCAATCATCACCTGAAACGCCCGGCCCTCGACACAGGCACCTTTATATGTATCAATGGGTTTGCCGTAGATGCGGCCTTCCGGCCGATAGCGGTAGCCGTAGATGCGGCCGTAAGTGTGGAGCTCTTCCATGAACTCCGGGGCCAGCGTCTCGTGCAGATGTTCCGGGATATAGCGCAGGGCGTTCTGGAGCGCTGTTTTGGTCTGGGCCTCTGTGAGCCGAAATCCTCTGCTCGGTGCGCGGCGGATACCGGGCAGGAATGTGGGATAGGCCGGGAGTGTGCCGTCCAGTTTGATTTGCATGGCATTTGCAGTGTGTTGATTGTTTGGCATGGTATATTCCTCCTGTTTTGCGTGTTGTGGGATATATAATCGATAGAGCTTTTTAGCTGACTATAGCATAAGGGGAGCAATATGTTGTCTATGATTTTTACGGGGGCTGGATGGGGCCGGGTTGTCTTGGTACCGCCTCCAAGCTAAACCAAAAGATTCCAAATCTATGTGTACTTCGTTTGTTTTCGGTAGATTGCTCTGTGTTTTATTCGCCTCTAATAGGTGTTCTCATTTTATCACATGCCACAGGCAAATTCTACTCTACGGCAGCAAGGCCGAAATTCGGTCCTCGATGTGGCCCAGCGATCCCCGGTCAATGCGATAGGCAAAGCGAATCAGCCGTCCGCCGGATGCGATGAAACGCTCGTTTTTTGTTTTATACGCAGGGTCCACGTACATTGGAGCCTCGTTGAAACCGATGATGGCGGTTTCGCCGTCCGCGCCGTGGAGGGCGGGGGAGTAATCGGCCTCCGGGCGGGCCAGAATACGATTTTTGTCGAAACCCAGCGCGCCTAAGGTCTCCTGCACTAGGTTCAGAAATATTTGGGTACGATACACAATGCTGACGGTCCGATCACGAGGGAGGCCGCCCAGTTCCATGAGCGTTCGGGTGCGGGGGGCCAGCGTGACTTCAATGATGTTGTGCCGCATCATGGGCGTTAAGGCCAGAGCGGCGGGATAATCTACCGAAGTGGCCACGATGAGGTCATAGCCGCGCAGGAGTTCCGCCGGATCATTGCTGGCGGAGATCGTGGCCAGGGTGGTGAAGGACAGGGTATAATTTACCCCCGTGTTGCCGGTGAGGTAGCTGAGCTGTGCCTCCAGCTCGGAGAGAATTTCGTGGTTGTTAGAGAGCACCATGACGGCGATCTTTCGCGTTGTCTCCTGTGGACGGATTTGGAGCCGTACCAGGTTCCAAATCTCTTTGTCGCTCATCCCCATGTCGTGCAAGCGGGCAAAGACGGCGGCAAGCAGATCCGCGGCCTCTTGCTTTTGGGTCTCTTCTAAGAGCGCCCCGTTTTCCTGCACATAGCTGCCGCTGCCCTGCCGGACAGCGATGGCACCGAGACCGGAAAGGCGGGAATAGGCCCGCTTGACGGTGCCGCGGGCGATGCCCAGCTGCTCAGCGAGTTCCCGTTCCGTGGGGAGCTTTTCGCCGGGGCGCAGTGCGCCGGTGACGATTCGGCGGAGGAGTTCCCCGGCCAGCTGTTCGGCCAAAGGCAGGGGGGCGTTTTTGTCTAAGTGTATTTGCGCTATTTCCATGAAGTTCAATCTCCGAAGTGGGATGCGTTTTTCTGTATTTTCCCGCCTATAGTGGGGAAATACAGAACGATCTCCTGAAATTGGTCTATTTTTCTAGAGCCAATATATAGTCAAACCATACGAAAAGCAAGACATGCTTACGGCCTGTTTTCCGCGCTTTTGCCTTGTCTTCCTCAGAAGGCATAAAGCCTCCCTTCGTCGTCCGCCTTGAATCACGAAAAACATCCACGCTAGCATCGTCTCGTTTTTCATGTGGCTTGACTATATCATAAGCGTTTTGGAAAATCAATTTTTTTCTGATTTATTTACAGGTTACCACTTGCCAAAAGCCGGTTCGATTTGGTATCATGTAAGTATACCAATTTTATAAGGAGGCTGACCCTATGGCAAAGATTGTTGAATGTATCCCCAATTTCAGCGAGGGCCGTGATCAGGCGGTGGTTGAGGCGCTGGCGGCGACGGCGCAGCGTGTACCCGGCGTGACGCTGCTCGACTATTCCTCTGACGCCAGCCACAACAGAAGCGTATTTACCCTGGTGGGTAGCCCGGAAGGTATTGCAGAGGCGGCATTTCAGCTCTGCAAGTTAGCCAGCGAGAAGATTGACATGACCAAACATCAGGGTGAGCATCCCCGCATGGGTGCAACGGATGTCATTCCCTTCGTGCCGATCAAGGATATCAGTGTGGATGAGTGTGTGGAAATTTCCAAGGCTGTGGCAGAGCGGATCAATGCGGAACTGGACATCCCCATCTTCCTCTACGAATATTCCGCCACCCGCCCGGAGCGGGAAAACCTGGCGAAGGTCCGCAAAGGACAGTTTGAGGGGATGCCGGAGAAGCTAAAAGACCCCGACTGGGCACCGGATTTCGGTGCGCCGGAGATTCACCCGACCGCGGGTGTTACCGCAGTCGGCGCGAGACCGCCTTTGGTGGCCTTTAACATCAATCTGGACACGGACAATTTGGACATCGCAAATGCCATCGCCAAGACAATTCGCGGCTCTTCGGGCGGGTATAAATATTGCAAGGGCATCGGTATCATGCTGGAAGATCGCAACATTGCCCAGGTGTCGATGAACATGGTGAATTTCGAAGGCACCCCGCTGTACCGTGTCTTTGAGGCGGTTCGTTTCGAAGCGAAGCGCTGGGGTGTGAACATCATTGGCAGTGAGGTTATCGGTCTCGCCCCTGCCAAGGCGCTGATCGACTGCGCGGAATATTATCTGCAAATTGAAGCGTTCGACTATGACAAACAGGTGTTGGAAAATCATCTGCTGGGCTGATACTAGTTCCAAATAAAAAGTCTATAAGACTTTTTCATATTGGAACTTAACTCAGATTTGTTTTGCACACTTTTTTTGTATAGACCGAGACTTTTTTTGCGCTCGTTACAAAAAATTTAGTCGAGTCGATATTCTGGAGTAAAACGAGCCCGCAAAGCGGGTGCCTTTCCAATGAAAAGTGTAGACTTTTCATTGGAAAAGAGTATGAGGAGAAGATTATGAAACTAACCGAAATGACCATTCCCGCATTTACACAGTTGCTCGGCTCTGACGCACCGGCTCCCGGCGGCGGGTCGGCGGCGGCGCTGGCGGGTTCGCTGGGTGCGGCGCTGACCACGATGGTAGCAGCGCTCACCACGGGCAAAGAGAAGTACCAAGCGCACGAGGCATTGATGCAGGAAATCATTGCTGAGGGCGGACGGTTCCGGCTACAGTTGGTAGACGTGATCGATCGTGACACCGAGGCTTTCAACAGCGTCACCGCTGTGTTTGCCATGCCTAAGGGGACAGACGAGGAAAAGGCCGCTCGGAAAGCGGCCATGCAGGCGGCATTGAAGGCCTGTACGCTGACGCCCTACGAGATGATGGAATGTTCCCTCGCGGCCTTGGAATTGACGGAGCGCGCTTTGGGCTGTTCCAACACGAACGCGGCCAGTGACTTGGGTGTTGCGGCGCTCACCTTAAAGGCCGCCATCCAAGGGGCGTGGTTGAATATTCTGATCAATATTGGCGGTATCCGGGATGAGGCATTTGTCCAGCAATACCGCTCCGGTGGGGAGGCCATTTTGGCGAAGGCCTTGCCGCTGGCGGATAAAATCTACGAGACCGTGCGCAGCGAACTGTAAGTGCCCCTATACCGCACATCCATAGATGAAAAGGAAAGGAAGGAACAAATATGTCATTTAAATCCGACATCGAAATCGCCCAATCGACTGAGATGCAGCACATCCGGGACATTGCAAAGAAAGCGGCGATTGACGAAAAATATGTAGAGCAATACGGCAACTATAAGGCGAAGATCGACTACAATTACCTAACGGATCACGCAGACACCCCGGACGGTAAGCTCGTACTCGTGACGGCCATCAATCCCACTCCGGCGGGGGAGGGTAAGACCACCACTACTGTGGGACTCTCTGATGCCCTGCGGAAAATTGGAAAAAACTCCGTGGTCGCACTCCGTGAGCCGTCCCTCGGGCCGGTGTTCGGTGTCAAAGGCGGCGCTGCGGGCGGCGGCTATGCGCAGGTGGTGCCGATGGAAGACATCAACCTCCACTTTACCGGCGATTTCCACGCCATTGGGGCCGCGAACAACCTGTTGGCCGCTATGATGGACAACCACATCCATCAAGGCAACGAGCTAAAAATCGACACCCGCAGAATCACTTGGAAACGGGCTGTGGATATGAACGACCGCCAGCTCCGCTTCCTTACGAATGGCCTCGGCGGCAAGGCCAATGGTGTGCCGCGTGAGGATGGATTTGACATCACTGTGGCCTCGGAGGTTATGGCGGTGCTCTGCTTGTCGCAGGACATTGACGACTTAAAAGCCCGACTCGGGCGTATGATCGTGGCCTACACGCGGGAAGATCAGCCCATTACAGCGGCGGATTTAAAAGCCGAGGGCGCGATGGCGGCGCTTTTGAAAGACGCGCTCAAGCCTAATCTGGTTCAGACCTTGGAAGGCACTCCGGCGATGATCCACGGCGGTCCTTTCGCTAATATCGCGCACGGCTGTAATTCTGTGACGGCGACGCGAATGGCACTCAAATTAGGGGACTATGCTGTTACCGAGGCCGGATTCGGTGCGGATCTGGGTGCGGAGAAATTCCTAGACATCAAGTGTCGCACGGCGGGGCTGAAGCCGGATGCTGTGGTTATCGTGGCTACTGTCCGTGCCCTCAAGTATCATGGTGGCGTGGCGAGAGCCGACCTGGGTACGCCCAATGTGGAAGCGTTGGAGCAGGGGTTGCCAAATTTATTGCGGCATGTG
>Ga0123355_10005273_pt1 | contig 18884 bp, 19 predicted proteins | sample TergutEmb28metaG_3_FD_89872 | JGI IMG/M metagenome (GOLD analysis project Ga0123355, IMG submission 89872) | Embiratermes neotenicus P1 segment gut microbial communities from Petit-Saut dam, French Guiana - Emb289 P1 | ecosystem: Host-associated > Arthropoda: Insects > Digestive system > Gut ... | reverse complement strand
ATGCCGGTGGCATGAAAACCGGGCCGCGAGGTAAAACTGGCGAAACTGGACCACAGGGTGAGACTGGGCCGATGGGGCCTCAGGGTATACCCGGTGAGGTAATTGGCGGAACGACTAACCATACACAGCTAAGCAACTTAGATTATGAAAGTAGCGGACATACGGGGTTTGCCTCTCTGAACAGCCCTAATTTAGCAGGGGTTCCAACAGTACCTACAGCAGCAGCAGGGACTAACACTACCCAAGCAGCTAGCACTGCTTTTGTAAATACTGCAATGTCTAGCCGGGCACCTACGTCACATAACCATGATGCATCAAATATCAACGCTGGGTTATTGCCTATTGCACGCGGAGGCACTAATGCGGGAACAGCAGCTTTAGCCAGAGAGCAATTAGGGATTATCCCCGCCAATATAGGCGCAGCTCCACGCCCACGATTATTTGTTGACAACAGTACCGCCCGTGCCGGATGGCTTATTGAAACAGATATTACTCCTGTAGCGGCGTTTGTATATTGCGAAGTAAAGGGGCAAATTGAACGAACCAATCGTAACATTGATACTGAAATAAGTTTTACTTTTGCAGCAACTGGTGTCGTTACAAATATGGGATTGCTTAACAAGGGTATTCGCTTCCCAACGTTTGTTACATTTATTAATGCAAATAATCGCCTTTGTATCTATTTGCCGAATCCGGGAATCCGGCTTGGCGGTTTATATGTTCGTGTTTATAGCGCGGCAACTTCTGCTGGACTACGCCCAGTAAACAGTGACCAACTCAATGATCGAGTTTTAGCGATTTCCTCCCCGGCCGCACATCCAGTAAATACATCATCCAATTGGGTTAGATGTCCGGTAGGAAACATACGAAATACAGATATCAGCGCATCGCGTACAGTAACCGTCTTTATTGCAACGGAAGACGGAGATGACCTTGAACATGGTTCATCGCGGGCGCGTTCTAATAGGACACTTGCACAGGCGTTGAAGAACGCGGGGGAACTTGTCAACCAACTTACAATTACAGTAAATCGTAGTGTTATTACACCTCCCGCCGCATACGCATCAGGAACTATTTATGCAGTTGGAGATTTATGCACACGAGATGGATATGTATGGCGTAGCCTTATTGCAAATAACCAAGGCAACACACCGGGAATAAGTTCAATTCAATGGGCATTTAACAACAACCCCAACACAGCCGCAACCATGACGATGGGGCTGGTAAGTAGGGGTAATTTTAGCAACACCGGAGTGTACGCTGTTGGGGATGTAGTTAACGCTACAGCAGGAGCGCGTGCAATCACATATGTCTGTACTCGTGCAGTATCCAGCAATCAGAATGTACATTCTCGTCCTTCTGGGACATTGGATACAAATGCTTATTGGACACCTATATCTTCCGGCAATGCAGTAATGCCTGCCACATCTATTGCTGGGTGTACACGGTTAATACTTGTTCAAACAGAAGAAATATTTGTTATTTACCTTACCACGCTAACCGTATCCAACAATGCGGAAGTCCACATAGCACAACGGGTAAATGTAGGCAACGTATTAAGAGCAGACCATGTAAATTTGTTACGAATTATGCGTGTAAGTTCAGCCTTACAATTGAGATGTGAATATTCTAATAGAATAAACATAATGACTACGTTACGTCAAAATGCTGGCGCGATGCAGTTTGTTGGTGTAAATTGGTTTGATTTATGGGGTACGGTAACTATTACAACACACAATCCGACCATATCCGCATTAGACATTAATGGCAGTAAAGGTATAATCCATGGAGCGTTTAATATTCGGGGGAATAATCGCGGTGACAATGCAACCCCAGCGGCGAATACTGGAAATGGTATACAGGTTCGTGGCGGTGGGCACTTAGAAATTGGGCGGGAAAACGATACCCTTACGGTATCCGGCATGGGCGGTCATGCTATATTCTGCGATAGCGGCGGTAATGTGGTTTATCGTAGCCGTTCGTTGGTTATTAACCGCGATGCCCCGGCTGATGCTGGTATGGCGGCACAACCCGCAATAGGGGGTTGTTTCCGGATTGCACGGTCTTGCAAGTTGGAGTTGCACAGGAACTTAGCAACCATAACCCGTAATGGTGCTACAGACCGAATTGACGCAAATGGCACAGTTCTTGACTGGCGTAGGCCGGAAGTGTGGGCATTGCATGGGATACGGGCATAAGGAGGGTATTAAGTATGCGTATCAGCATTACATCATTTATGGGGACGCTTGGCGGCCTTGTTGTTACGGCTTTAGGCGGTTGGGACGCAAGCTTACAAGCACTTTTAATTTTTATGGCAATTGACTACATAACAGGAATAATAGTAGCAGGAGTTTTTAACCGTTCAAAGAAAAGCGAGACAGGCGCGTTAAATAGTAATTCAGGTTTTAAAGGCATTGTTAAGAAAGGAGTACAACTATTTATCGTTTTAATTGGCTATCAGCTTGATAACGTACTAGGAACAAACTTTATAAGAAACTGTGTTATTTTTGCAATTATCGCTAACGAACTAGTTAGTATAATGGAAAATGTCGGTTTAATGGGTATACAGTTGCCGCCAGTGCTTACAAAAGCCTTTGATATATTTACAGAGAAAGGAGATGATAAAAAATGATGAGATTAATTAGAAACATTTCAAATCTTCTAAAAGTAAAGACGATTGTAACTCTTGCAATCGTCTTTACTTTTTGCTTTTTGACATTGGGCCAAATGGAAATTAGTAGAGAGTTTATGTATATTGCAATTGCGGTAATCACTTATTATTTTGCGAAACCAGACAAGAAGCAAGAAACATTCACATATCACGTTGAAGAGGATAGAAAGGAGATACCGCAATGGATAGACCTACAATAACAGAAAGTTTACTTAGTGTGCCAGTCGTTGCCGGCAATGTGGTTTTAACGTCAGGCTTTAGAGTGCCAAACAGGCCTAATCATCACGGCGTAGACTTTGGTGCGAGGCCTAGAGGCAAACCGCCTATACTATCCTTTGGAGATGGTGTTATTACCACTTTACAAAACAATAACCCTACTGCCGGTAATTGGCTAGAAGTTACGCACGATGACGGCCTTATTAGTACATATATGCATTTAGATACAATATCAGCTGTATTATCTTTAGGCGCAAAAGTGCATCAAGGCCAACAAATAGGAACAATGGGAACCACAGGCGAAAGCTCCGGCGTTCATCTTCATTTTGAGTTAAGACGGGTAAAAGCAAGAAATGGTGGAGCAAATGCTATCGACCCTATGCCATTTCTATTGAGAGTAGATGCGATTCCGACAATAGCTATTGATGTTTTAGGAAATGTGCGTGATATTCAAGGACGGATTGAAAACGACAGAACACTCGTAAGCCTTACAGCCATTACTACCGCAATATCAGAAGTTTTGGGACTAGATTTGATTGCAACATGGGATGAAAAAAATCGCCGTCCTAAAATAAGACATTTAAATAAAAATGTAGATACTCAAAAAATAGCTTGCGCTATGAGTCATTATTTATTTTCTTGTAAAACAGAGGAAATGGCCAATGACTACATGGGATTATATAACGCATTAAATTTAATAAGTCAAGTTGTACATTGGGAAGCCGGAGGCGAAGATGAAGTAGGGCAAATTTTAGTTGCCAATGTAATATTAAATCGCCTTAATCACCCAAACTTTCAAGGAACACTATCAGATGTGATATTCGCGCCTGGAGCTTTTACCGTAACACAAAGGCAGGACTTTGGCGAAGCTACACCTAGCCTACAAACATTTAAAGCTGTTGAAAAAGCCATGTCAGGGGTAGATCATTCGCACGGAGCTACATTCTTTCATGCAATAAATAAACTCCATCCAGAAGTTTGGCACGAACGCGCTGTAAGAGATGGGCGGCTAGTTATCTTGTTTGAACATGGGAATCACAGATTTTATAAAGAGGCATAAAAACGCAAGTCGAAAGAGCTATTCTATTGCAGAGTAGCTCTTTTTATTTTGCTCTTTTTCAGTCAAATATTTGACTGAATTTTTGACTGAATGACTGAATTTTGACTGGGTAAAATGAGGTATTTCCGTGTAATTTATTACCAAATATTCTAAAGTAAAACCCCCTGTAAACATTAAGTTTACAAGGGGTTTTAATATTGTACGCAAGAAGATTTGAACTCCCAGCCTCTTGATCCGTAGTCAAGTGCTCTATCCAATTGAGCTATGCGTACAAGACAGCTTATCGCTGACAACGTTGTGAATTATATCACGAAAATTTTTACTTTGCAAGCATTATTTTGATGCATTTTTGCCGTTTAATAAATTTAAGAAGAAATATGCCTTCTGTATAGGACAAAGGAAAATTGTTAGTAAATATCAATAGTTATTTTTATTTTTCATTTAATATCACCATTTCATTATTAAACTTCATAACAGGTCAACCGCTCGAGTAATTTTATGTGTTGCTTCACACCCTTAGTCATATAAATTTCATTAGACAATGTAAAAAATATAGCACCTACACATTTTGACATGTAAACTAAATCAATGCCTTTTTTAAGACCCATAACAAACGCCGCTGTTGATAAAGCATCAGCTTGTATAGAGCTTTGAGAAACTACGGTAACACTTTTGAGGTCGGTTTTAGACGGGTAGCCTGTTCCGCCATCAAGAATATGGTGATATTTCACCCCGTTTATTTCTTGATATCTTTCATATCCTCCCGATGTAACAACCGATAAATCAGAGCATATCATTGCACAATAGCAATTACCCCTGGGTTTATCTGGATGTTGAATACCAATAGTCCATTGATTTCCATCAGCGCGGTTGCCAATGGCCTTAACATTGCCACCTAAATTAATAAAAGCAGATGTTGCCCCCATATCTTTGTATACATTGCAGCAAACATCAGCAGCAAATCCTTTTCCGATTCCGCCAAGGTCAACCATACAGCCTTCCAGTGCTAGATACGCCGTGTCGTCAGAGGCATCTAGCATTAGATTATTATTTCTGCAAAGTTTTAGCGTATTTTCTATATCTTTATCTGATGGCAGCTCATTTTTTTTGCCTAATTTTTTCCAAAGCTGAATAAGAGGTGATAGCATGATGTTAAAAGCACTTTCAGAAAGTAAAGAGTAATAATTTGATTGTTGTAAAACCAGCATCATTTCTTTACTTAATTTTATAGTTTTTTTTCCTGATTGTTGGTTAAGTAGTGAAACTTCGCTTGTTTCTCTATAAAAGCTCATCATATTTTCGAGCCTATGTAGTTCGTTTAGGGTAGTGTTATAAATAGCACTTGAATTATCTCCATAGATTTTTTGTTCCACATTGGTATTCATTAAGAAGTCTTGCGCTTCGCGAACTATATCTGACATAATTAATTTACTCCACTTTCCAAAGCAATCTGCACTGCATTAAGGATAACTAAACTACTATTGGTTGCGCCCGAAATTGTATCTACTTCCAATGATTGACTTTCAACAACATCAAGTACAATTGTCTCTGCGTATGGGGCTCTACCCCAATTTCCATGATAGTGTTCGTTAATAACAATTTCGATAATTCTGTGATTTTCTATAGTGACATCTACATTGGCGGCTACAAGGATTGCATTAAAAGCACCATTAAATGTACCATCTTGAATCTGAGTGAGGTCTGGGGTTCTGATTTCAATTTCTGAGATAATTCTTCTATATCTCATAGTATCAACTAGAACTCTTCCTCCAAAAAATAGACCTACGGCAGCTACCAAACATGTAGCTGTAATAATTATTCTTTTAATTCCTTTTGTCATAGAGTAAGTACCTCTTTCATTTTTAAGTTTAAATTGTTTTAAATTGTGTTACGCATTATAGAGCGCAACAGAAGGTTAAATCCATTTTGCATAAATGCTTCTTTTGTAAGGTTTGCCTTATGAATAATATACTTTTCTTTGTTATGTGCTAATAAAATTATTCCGCATATTCCTCCCCACAAAGCAAACGTTGTTTGAAATAAGGAATCAAACTCATCACGTATGTATCCGTCAGATATGCAAGATGCTATATAGTTTTCAATTATGACATTTATCTGTTCGCCAACTGTATAAATCTGAAACTGCACAACATTTGATTCATCTTCTGAAAATTTAATTTCGCCTAAAATACTTTCAAAGTATAATGGATAATTGGTGTATAATTTTGCTACAGTATTACAGATTGCAAAATAACTGTTTGGGAATTCTTTTGTATTACATAAAGCCTCTTCAATTTCAAATTTAAGCAATTGAAAATATTCTAAAACAATATAATCAAATATTTCTTCCTTACTTTTAAAATAGACATAGATGGTCGATTTGCTATAGTCTGATTTTTTTGCAATTTCATCCATAGTTGTTTGAGTTATACCTTTTTCTTTAAACAACTCCTTAGCAGCAGATATAATATTACTGCGATTAAATTCGGATAGTCGTTCTCTTTTTCTCATAACAAACTCCTTTTTAAAATATGTGTGCGATTATCGTACTACAAGTTCGAATAATTGTCTAGAAAAACTTTTTCAGAAAAAAATTGACATAACAGAAAATACAAATAAAAAAGTCCGCAAAAAAATGCGAACTTCCTTGATTTTATTAAGCTCAACGCTTATGACCAAATCATTTTCTACAAGCTGTTGTAATCATATTCCAGGCCCAAATGCCAAATACCCAATAAGACACAAAATAGTGGTAGCGATATAAAAGAAAGCAACTACCTTAGTCTCTGGCCAGCCAGATAGTTCAAAACTATGGTGTATTGGTGCCATTTTAAAGAAACGCTTGCCGCCTGTTAACTTAAAATAACCCACTTGTATGATAACAGATAACACTTCAACAACATATACCAATGCGACTATCCCCAGCCATAGGGGCATTCCTAATAAAATAGCCATCCCGGCCACAAAGCCGCCCAATGCTAAAGAGCCAGTATCGCCCATAAAAACTTTTGCAGGATAGGCATTAAATAGCAAAAATCCGAGTAAACTGCCAACTGCTGCCCCGGCTATTGGTAAAATTGGGCTATAGCTTGCCCAAGCTATAAATAGGAAAAAGGCCACTATCAACGCGGTTACACCGGCGTTTAGCCCATCTAGGCCATCTGTAAAATTTGCTCCATTTACTGCGCCTAGCATGGCGAAGCAGACCATAGGGGCGTACCAAATTCCTAAATCCCAGTACTGGCCCGGCATAAATGGAATCATTATATAAGTAGAAAAACCTGGCATGTTAAGGCAGTAAATTATAAAAGCTACAGAAATAGCTATCTGCGCTAAAAATTTTTGATAGGCGCGTAGGCCTAAAGAGCGTTTTTTGGTAATTTTGATAAAATCATCAAGGAAGCCAACTGCACCAAAACCAAGCGTCATCAGCACCAAGGCCACGCCCTGATAGTTGCCCTGTAAAAATAAAATAGAGGATAGCAATAAACTGATAAGAATCATTAGGCCACCCATAGTTGGTGTGCCAGATTTTTTTAGGTGGCTTTCAGGCCCATCGTTTCTTACATATTGGCCAAATTTTAGACGTGTAAGATGGGGGATAAGTATTGGGCATAGTACTATATTTGCTACAAAAGCGATTAAAATTGCATATACTGCCGTACTTAGTGAATATTCCATGATTTATTCCATTGCCTCCTTCGTCGGCTACAAAAGGTTGGTATGAAAATTTGCTTCACAAATGTTTCACACATACCTACTTTTCTATTTTGTAATTTCTTCAACAATAATCTCTAAAGCCATACCTCTGGAGGCTTTTATTAAAACTGCATCGCCTGGTTTTAGATGACTTTGCCATTCCTGGATAAAATCCTCTTTTGATCTGTAGTAGAATGCATTTTGACCGCCCTTGGATAAAAATGCATCATACATATGTTTGGACAGGGAGCCTATTGCGATGAGCACGTCCACATTTAAAGCAGCGTGTTCTCCTACTTCTTTGTGCATGGCTTCTGCAAAATCGCCTAGTTCAAACATATCTCCGAGTATGCCTACTTTGCGTCCGGCCGTTTCTTTTAACATATCTAATGTAGCTTTCATGGAAGATGGGCTGGCGTTGTAAGTATCGTTTATTATGGTTATACCCCTGGATTCAGTAATGGCCATTCTGTTGCCGCTTGGTCTAAATGCTTTAATACCTGCTGCAATTTGTTGCGGGCTAAGCCCTAACTCCATACCTACCGCAAAAGCCATTAAAGCATTCATTATGTTGTGTTTGCCAGGGATAGGGATGTCTACTTGTACGCCCTCTATAGTGCAGGAGATGCCGCGCAAACCTTTGTGTACTATTTGTTTTGCAGACTCCATGTGGCAATATATAGTTTTACCTGCATGTTGTATTTTTGGTAAATTTACGAGTAGGGGATCGTCACCGTTTAAAATGACTGTGCCACCCTTTTGCATGCCTTCAAATATTTCTGATTTTGCTTTTAAAATTCCTTCGCGGCTACCTAAGTTTTCTATATGGGCATCGCCTATGTTTGTGATTAGGCAAATGTTCGGTTTACCAATGTGGCTTAATACGCGGATTTCGTTCATATGGTTCATACCCATCTCTAATACCATAGCCTCGTGGCTATCCTCTTTACTTAGCAGGGTAAGAGGCAGGCCAATGTTGTTGTTAAAATTGCCTAATGTTTTAAGTGTGTTAAACTTTTGCGCTAGCACTGATGCAATCATATCTTTTGTAGTAGTTTTTCCAGCACTGCCTGTGATAGCCACTACTGGGCCTGTGAAATTATCGCGGGTATATGATGCCAAATCGATTAAAGCCTGACGAGTAGAATCAACTTTTACGATCCTACAGCTTATTCCAATATCATCAAAGGCGGTATCTTTTTCTGATAAAGCATACAATGCACCTTTATCTAAAGCCATTTTAATATAGTCGTGGCCGTCAAAAAATTCTCCAACGATAGGAACAAACAGCTTTCCTGCCACATCTCCCCGGCTATCTGTAGTTATGCCTCTGACTTTTAATTCTGAAATCTCTTTTATCGTCATTTACTAAGCCCCTCCTTTGCTACTTCCACATCATCAAAATGGATGGTTTCATCTTTAAAAATTTGGTAATTCTCGTGCCCCTTTCCTGCGATGATTAGCGAATCGCCGGGATTAAGCATCTCTATCCCATGCAAGATAGCTTCGCGTCTGTCTATCATGGAAGCAAACTTGCAGCTGGTTTCTTTTACGCCTGCTTCTATTTGCTTAAGAATGATTTCAGGCGGTTCAGATCTTGGGTTATCTGATGTTAGAATGCAATAGTCAGATAATTCTCCGGCTATGCGTCCCATGATTGGACGTTTATCCGTATCTCTATCGCCTCCGCAGCCGAATAGAGTTATTACACGCCCGGTGGTAAAGTCTCGTACAGAGTTAATAATATTGTCAAGGCTATCGGGGCTATGGGCATAGTCGACTATCACATTAAAACCTTTGTCGTTTGGTACAGATTGTATGCGCCCTGGTACTCCTTCAAAATTTGCAAGCCCGGCACGAATTTGCTCTACATTAATTCCTATGGCCAAAGCCGTACCTATACAGGCTAATGCGTTATATATGTTAAAGCGGGCTTTTACTGGTAAATAAAAATTATCGCATATGCCGTCTATGGAGAATGTGCAGCCGGCGTCTTTTTCTTTTACATTAATCGCGCGCAAGTCACAGTTACTATCTATGCCATAGGTAATCCACCTTTCGGGATTTCCTATGGACATGATCTGCGGGCTATACTTGTCATCTGCATTAACCACGGCAATGCGGCATTGTCCAAAAAGCTTTGCCTTGGCGGCCAGATAATTTTCCATAGTTCCATGAAAATCTAAATGATCCTGTGTTAGGTTGGTGAACATAGCAACTTCAAAATTTAGCCCTGCCATTTTGTGTAATGCCAACGCGTGAGAGCTTACTTCCATAATTACATCTTGGCCACCGTTTTTGTGGATATAATCAAAAATTTGCATAAGCTCCGGCGGATCTGGTGTAGTGGACGTTGCGAAGGGGATGTTTAGTAATTTACTGTCAAATCTAAGGCCAACTGTGCCTATTAGTGCCGGTTTTGCCACTTGCTGCAAAATTGACTCCATCATATATGTAACAGAGGTTTTGCCGTTAGTACCAGTTACGCCGATTAGCCTTAACTTTATCTCTGGATGCTTGTAAAAGTTGGCGGCGATATGCGCTAAACTTTTGCGTGAATCTGATACCTTATAAACAGCTATGTTTGGTGGATATGATGGCAGCTTGGCCTCTATGACAATTGCTGCTGCACCTTTTTCTACTGCATTATCAATAAATTTATGGCCGTCAACACTGCCAAGCCCCATCATACAAATAAAAAGCCCGCCAGATTCTATTTTTCGGGAATCTATTGTTATATTGCTGACTTCGTCTGTGTTACCCTCTTGCAAAATTTCATATTCAATGCCTTGCATAATTTCACATAATTGCATATGTCACCTCAATTGTAATAAAATTGTTTGTCCTTGGTTTATCAACTCTCCCGGCATGGGGAATTGGTCTATTACAGTATCGCCACTTCCTGTTACATCAAAACCCAGAGAAAGCTCTCGTAGGATTTTTGTTATTTCTTGTTTGCTTTGGCCTCGTAAATCTGGCAAAACTACCGGGGCCAGGCCTTCTGTTACTTCCTCTTCGTTAAATTGTTGCGCTATATTTAGGTGGGGTAGGGTGTTTGCCAGTAAGTTTAGCATTACAGGCCCTGCTACCTGTCCACCGTAATATGCGCCTTTGGGTTCGTCAATCAATACTAAGGCTATTACTTGCGGGTTATCTGCCGGGGCAAATGTCATAAATGATGCGATGTACTTTCCGCTGCCACGAGGCAGTTTTTGGCTTGTGGCTGTTTTGCCGCCTATACGGAAACCCGGTATGTAGGTGCGGCGTCCTGTGCCTTCATATACGACTGATTCCAGTAAAAATTTCATAGTCTCAGATGTCTCCTGAGAGATGATTTGCTGACCACGCTCTCGTTCAAATGCTTGTATGGTGTTGCCTTCTTCATCAATAAGTTTTACACCTACATGGGGCGTAATCAGATATCCGCCATTTATTATAGCAGAGCCTGCGCGCAAAAGCTGCAGAGGCGTTATAGTTAGACTTTGACCAAAAGCCATTGTGGCAAGCTCTACAGGCCCGATTTTATCTGCCGCGTACATTATGCCTACGGCCTCACCGGGTAAGTCTACGCCGGTTTTTTCGTTAAATCCAAAGCGCATTAAATATTCGTGAAACAGCTCTGCCCCTAGTTTTTCGCCAATGACCATAAAAACCGGGTTACATGAATGCTGCATCCCTTGGGTAAAGTTTAGAGTACCATGAGCTCTTGGAGAACGCCAACAGCGTATAGAACGCCCGCCAACTGTCATAGCGCCAGAGCAATTGAAAGTTGAAGCTGTAGTAATTAAGCTCTCTTCAAGCCCGGCAGCACTAGTTACAATTTTAAAAGTAGATCCGGGTTCGTATGTATCGTTTATTGCAAAATTTCTCCACATTTGGTTTAATTCATTCATGCGCTGTTCGTTAGTTAAGCTATCCCAAACGGCCTCTAACTCTGGGTTTTGTATAACGAAGGGTTCGTTAAGATCGAAGCTTGGCTGATTAGCCAGTGCATAAATTTCCCCAGTTTGAGGGTTCATTAGGATAATAACACCGCGAAGTGCTTCTTTTTCTGCCACAATTTCAGCTATGGTTTGCTCGGCATATTGCTGTAAAAACATATCTAAAGTGGTAACAAGGTTGTAGCCGGGTGTTGGTGGAACGCGATATTGGCGACTATCTGGAAGTTGCCGGCCTGCTACGTCTGTTTCTGAAAGAATGCGGCCTGGCGTACCTTTTAAAAACTCTTCATATTTAGACTCTAGGCCGATTATGCCTTGATTATCGCGGCCAACAAAGCCTATCACTTGGGCGGCAAGCTGTCCATAGGGATAGATTCGCAAAATATCTTCATCTATCATTACACCTGGCAGATTTAATTCGCGTATAGCTTCTGCAGTTTCTAAATCCACTTTTTGTTTGATTCGCATAAGCGCAACTCTTGTGTTGACTTTTTCTAAAACTTCTTCGTAATCCAGTGCTAATTTATCGGACAGCACACGCGCTACCTCTTGTGGATTTTTGACTTGTGCACGCACAACGCTAATGCTTGCGACGGTTTCGGTGAGGGCAAGCCCTACCATATTTCTGTCTAATATTGCGCCTCGCTGCGGCCTTATCAGGCGATCACGGGTTTGTTGCTCGTAAGCGCGGGCTTGCAGATATTCTCCCTGAACGATTTGAATGTACAGGACTCGGCCTGCAAGTATAATTAAAGCTGCCTGCATTAAAAACATGACCAACACTATCTTACGCTTTAGACGAATAGATGGTTTTTGAAATCTTTCATAAGGATCAAACTTATCCATGGAGTTTACTCCCAACAGGACTTCTTGCATAATTCCCTTAGCGCGTCTTAAAATCACAAACTTCCAAGGTGTTTTAAGGCGCTAAATCTAAATTATGCAAAAGTCTTTTACGTTGGTATAGTTTATTATCGCAATGCATGTTTTATGTATTTTACCATAGCCTAGAGAAACTTTCTATGGTATACTTACACGGAAATTATTCAAGTAAAGCAGACAAAAAGACGAGGATGATTATAGTATGTTTAGGCTATCAAAAAAGCAAGATATCGAGTCAAAAGCTAGGCTGGATATTCCAAATACAATAATAGGACATGGGATTACGGTGGAAGCTGTCCGTTTAAGCGGTAAAGAATCTGTCCGTATAGATGGTAATTTTTTTGGGGACATAGAGTTAGATGGAAGTCTTATATTAGGAGAAAGTGGTGTAATAGAAGGGCGAACCCGTGCCATTTACATTGTGATAGCCGGCACAGTGAGGGGCGATATAATCTGCGACGGCGTATTGCACATAGCCTCAACTGCCGTAGTCAATGGAGATATCACTGCAAGCAAACTGATAGTAGACGAAGGTGGACAACTTAATGGGCGCAGTCAGGTTGGAGAAAGCAATATACTTGAGATAGTACAAAATCAACCTATGTTTGCCGAAGTAGAATCTGAGGAAAAGCGCATAGAAAGCCGCTCGTATTTAGACAGAGCCAACGAAATAATTGCTGAAAGTGAGAATGCAAAAGTATGAATATGAAAGAAAAAACCAACCATTACGGCGGCCAAGCAGTAATGGAAGGCGTAATGATGCGTGGGATAAATCACTACGCAATGGCTGTTCGCAAGCCTAACAAAGAAATTTATTTAGTAAAGCGCGAAATTAGTACAAAAAAAAGAGCTTGGCTTAAATGGCCGATTATCCGCGGCATAGCTGCTTTCGGAAGCGCTCTTTCTATGGGAATGAAAATACTTACAGAATCTGCTGAAGTAGCAACAGAAGGTGAAGAAACTGAAACTCCCGGCCGTTTTGAGCAGTTTTTATTAAACAAATTTGGCGATAAAGTAAACGACATTTTAATGCAGGCTAGCGTAGTACTTGCAATTGGTTTAGCAGTGTTACTTTTTATTTTACTGCCCCTTTGGATAGGCAGTGCGCTATCTTCTTTATTTGGCGAGCAGTTTCGCTTGTTAGGTCTTTTAGAGGGGATTGCACGCTTATTCATATTTTTAGGCTATGTATGGTTAATATCTCGAGCAAAAGATATACAAAGGTTTTTTCAGTATCACGGTGCAGAGCATAAAGTGATTAATGGCTACGAGCAAGGTGCAGAGTTTGATGTAGATGTTATGCAAAAGTTCTCTAGGCTGCATAATCGTTGCGGTACTAGCTTTTTGTTGATTGTGATGGTTATTTCTATTATTGTGTTCTCTTTTATAGATACACCAACTATTTGGTTGCGTATTGTGTCACGCATAGCACTTATACCTGTTGTGGCAGGGATATCTTACGAGGTCATTCAATGGGCAGGGCGTAGTCAAAATAGTCTTGTGAAAATCATAAGCTTCCCGGGTTTATGTCTGCAACGGCTAACAACCAAAGAACCTGACGCCGATCAGATAGAAATTGCAATAAGCGCACTGAAAGGTGTGCTGGAAATAGAAAATGAGTAATGAACAAATATGGTTGTTAGAAAAGGCTACAGGCTTATCTGCTACAGAGTTGCGTATGCAAAATATAAAGCCGGATTCTCTTAACTTGGAAGCAAAAGAGATTTATATGAATATGCTGCAACAACGTAAAAATCACGTACCATTGCAGTATATTTTGGGACAATGGGAGTTTATGGGGCTGCCGATAAATTGCCGCCCAGGTGTGCTGATTCCTAGGTTTGATACAGAAATATTGGCAGAAGAAGCAATAAAATTTCTTATGAAATATGAAAAGCCGAAAGTTTTGGATTTATGTACAGGCAGTGGCTGTATTGCAATTAGTTTGGCGCATTTTTGTAAAAAGTCGCAACCCTTGGTCACGGGGGTGGATATATCGCCTGTCGCCCTTGAATTGGCTTGTGAAAATGCTCATCTAAATAATCTTAAAATTGATTTTATACTGTCAGATTTATTTGAATGTGTAGAAGGCAAATTTGATTGTATTACAGTAAATCCACCGTATATCCCAAGCAACGAGATAAAAAAATTACAAAAAGAAGTTCAACAAGAACCTGTCCTAGCCTTAGATGGCGGAACAGACGGATTAGACTTTTATCGCTCAATAATTGCCGCTTGTGGTGAATATATGAATGAAAGCGCGGCAATCTTTTTAGAAATAGGATCAGAGCAAGGGCAAGATGTTTTCGTTATGCTTGATATGCTGCACAAATTTGAAAACGTAAAAATAATAAATGATTTAGAAAACAGACATCGGGTAGTATATGCCCAGAAAGGAAAATAACAAGTATGTTTGACCGCCTAGCAGAATTAGAAACTAAATTTGAAGAACTAAGCCAAGCAATTAGCAATCCAGATGTCATTGCAGACCAAAATAGATGGCGTATATTAATGAAAGAGCATAGCGACCTTAGCCCAATTATTGAAAGCTATCGCGATTACAAAGAAACTATGCAAAATATAGATGATGCAAAAGAAATGATAGAAGAAAGCGATGATGAAGAACTGCGTCAATTGGCTAAAGAAGAGCTAAAAGAAAACCAAGACAAGCTAGAGGAAGTAACACAAAATCTAAAATTACAGCTGCTACCAAAAGACCCTAACGACGATAAAAACGTGATTGTAGAAATTCGCGGAGGTGCAGGAGGGGACGAGGCCGCATTGTTTGCGTATACTCTGTTCCGTATGTACAATCACTATGCTGAGGGTTATCGGTGGAAAACTGAAATATTAAGTGCAAACGAAAATGAACTTGGCGGCTTTAAAGAAGTTGCGTTTATGATACAGGGTAGGGGAGCATACTCGCGTCTAAAATATGAAAGCGGTGTGCATCGTGTACAGCGTATACCTGTAACAGAATCTGGCGGACGCATCCATACATCCACGGTAACGGTAGCGGTGTTACCAGAAGCCGAGGATGTAGATGTGCAGTTAGATATGAATGATGTGAGGGTAGATGTATTTCGCTCCAGCGGAAACGGAGGCCAAAGTGTGAATACCACAGACTCTGCCGTACGGCTTACTCATGCACCAAGCGGCATAGTGGTTTCCTGTCAAGATGAAAAATCCCAGTTAAAAAATAAAGATAAAGCCTTAAAAATTTTACGCGCCAAACTTTACGATTTAGAGCAAAGCAAGCAGCAGGCCCAACTTTCTGCCGAGCGAAAAAGCCAAGTAGGCACAGGGGATCGTAGCGAGCGTATACGCACCTATAACTATCCTCAAAGCCGTGTAACCGATCATAGGGTATCTTTAACCCTACACAAATTAGAAGCTGTATTAAACGGGGATTTAAGTGAAATTGTAGATACACTGGTAACAGCAGATCAGGCTACTAAATTAGGTGGAGAAGCTGTGTAAGGAAAGAAAAAAATTTGACATTTTAGAATATATTTAATAATATAAAGATATAAATAAAAACGGGAAGCGCGGCTAACGCTTCCCTAAGCAAACCGCTTGACGGTTACAGCCAAACCCATAATAATTTAATTTATGAGTTTTTGAAAATAAGCCGTTCTTCCGTGGGCGGGCTTATTTTTTTGTTTCTTCATTTTTTGATAATTTCCAAGTTATGTATATCAATATTGCAGTGAGAATAGCTTGCACTATCTCGGCTGGTGACAAGGGAATACATGTCATGGCTTCACCCAACCTTTCTAGGGTTTGGCCATACCGCCCACGGTTCGCTTATCTTAAGTATAACACAATAACAAAGTGAGGAGAAGCCATATGAACGTAGCCCTAAGCACCATGGTAATGATACAAAACCTCAAAACCAACGAAGTGCTGATACAAGAACGCACAAAAAAATGGCCGGGATGGAGTTTCCCCGGCGGTAAGTTAGAATCACTTGAAAGTTTTTACGAATGCTCTGTGAGAGAAATTAAAGAGGAGACAGGTTTAGAAGTAAGTAATTTAGAAGCCTGCGGAGTAGTCCATTGGAATAATACAGATACTGGCGACCGTTATTTGGTATTTTTGTATAAAACCCACACATTTAGTGGTAAATTAATTGAAGAATTTCCAAAAGGGCGGCATTTTTGGTACAATGCAGATGCTCTGCTGAAAGTTCCAAAAGAAAAATTTTCTAACGAAAACATACAATATTGCCATCTCTATTTTGCTGAACCATTTAGTGAGGCTTATATCCCGCATAACGATGAGCGTATTGAACTAATCTACTTTTAAAGTAAGCCCCAAGTAAGAATAGCGGCCAATAAGGCACTGCCCAAACACATTAAAATACTTAGAGCAAACTTGTTTTTGCTCTTTTTTTGTTGAACAATTATTCGCGGCTTATATTCTTGAGATTTATTTGCGTAATTGTTGATTATTTTTTCTGCCTCGGCAACAAAATCTATAGGAATTTTCTCTTGCATTTTACGGCTCCTTTGTTAAATCTCTTTAGTAAGATTTTTGCCGTAAAGTGGGGGGAATATACTTGTACTTACATTCGTTAGCTATGTTGTTGCAGCTTAGAGGCGATTGTTACTCTACATGTTGTAGTAGATACTTTTGCCAAAAGCATTCAACCCCAAGCATACCAAGGGCTTGAGCCATTACACAAGCAAACTTACCACCCAGCCGCATACTCCGCAAAACTCAAAACCCCACCAGTCAAGCCATCAAAAAGCGCATTATCAGGTACAATATGCCATTTATTTCTTTCCAACATCAACACCATCGTAATTTCATTTTCAATCGTTGGTGCATCTTCAGCATTCATTTTTTCGATTAAAAGCTCATTTACTAGTTCATATAGCTCTTCTTCTGTCATTTCTACAAATGCCCAAAAAAAAGCTTCAGATATTACTGCCTCCATTAACTGTGTAAAATCTAAGGCGCTTATATTTACTGTTAAATAGGCACGATTGCCCTCCACAATTTCAGAAACTAGCTGATAATCTATATTATCAAAAATTCCGCTATGCTCTGCTTCAATTTCTCTTAGTGCAATTGGCGGATCGGTGGTAAGCAGTTGATTTGCTTCGTCAAACTCTCTTGCATAAATATGAGTAAAAAAAGCTGTGACTGTTTCATTAGGGTTTGGAGAAACAAGCCCGCCAACCGTGGTGCAAGCCGATAAAATCAATACAATAGCAAGAGATAAAACAATTTTCATGAAAAGATCAACTCCACTTCTCTGCTTTTAATGGCATTGATGATGTCAAAAATAGTCTCTGCCCTGTGTTTAAGGATTATACCGCTTGCTGTACTATGATCGGTGCCATGAGAATCGGTGCCTGCTTGAAATGGTAGATTATTATCTTTAGCAAACTGTAGGGATTTACCATTAGAATCTGAATTATGCGAAAAATACCTGTCATCAGATGAATTAAACACTTCAACTGCATCTAAATACTGAGGCGCTACAGGAAATTGATGCTCTATATAATCTGCCCGTCTGTATGGATGAGCCTGTGCCAAAAAGCCGCCGTTTTCTCTCACCAGCGCACTGTATTCTGGCACATCTAACAAATGTAGATCAGGGTTTGCCATTAAAAAATCCCAGCCTAGCCCATATGTTAAAAAATCCGATCCGCGTATGGTAAATTCCCAACCCAAAAAAACATCTAATCCTATTTGATCCCCTTTAGCCTTGGCCGATTTATATCCTGCCACTACATACTCCATTTTTTCTGACCAGCTTAGCTTCTTGCGTTTTGGACATCTGGAGTAGCCGTTTATAAAATGATCGGTAATGATAATACCTTGGTAGCCGCGTTTTTTGTAAGCACGAGCCTGTTCTGCTCCTGTATTTCGGCCGCAGCCACTGCCCTCGTATGTGTGCATGTGTGTTTCATATTTAAATGCCATAAAAAAATTTCCCTTCGGTTATGAATTTAGTTGAAAACAGACGAAAGCGAGACGAAGCTTGAGTCGATTTTCTACTTAATTCATAAATATCTCTGGGAAATATTCTACGGCATTGCGACTTTGAAGTCAAATAATTATCTTTTCTGCTATTTTTTTTGAGTCGTAACGGATTTTTTCAATATCAATGGTTGTAAATTCGCCATTCTCATAAAGAACTTGCCCTTGACATAAAGTCATAGCTACATCCCGCCCGGTAGTAGAGTAGCTTAAACTGATTAGTGGGTTAGGGCAGGGGACTTGGTGAGAATTTTCCATAGTTAACATCACCAAATCGGCTTCATATCCTTCGGCAATAATACCCCCTTGGCGATTTTGAGCTTTTGCACCGTTTACTGTAGCCATTTCCAAGGCTTGAAATGCTGGTACAACGGTAGGGTCTTCCTGTACATATTTTTGCAATATTGATGCAAGTTTAATT
>Ga0123355_10005272_pt1 | contig 18884 bp, 4 predicted proteins | sample TergutEmb28metaG_3_FD_89872 | JGI IMG/M metagenome (GOLD analysis project Ga0123355, IMG submission 89872) | Embiratermes neotenicus P1 segment gut microbial communities from Petit-Saut dam, French Guiana - Emb289 P1 | ecosystem: Host-associated > Arthropoda: Insects > Digestive system > Gut ... | reverse complement strand
TAGTGATCTATATCACAGTCAGCTCCCCTAAAACTTCGCACATCCAGTACACTCGAATGCCATCTCCTATCTATCAATACATGGTCAATCTGGTTGTGAGTCTTACCATCAGGGGAGGCCCAGGTGTATTTATGAATGTTCCGGTGAGGGAACATCGTGCTCTTAACCACCAGAATTTTTGATGTGGCGAAGTTAACTAGTCTAACTCCATTATCATTACTATCCTGATGGAGACTCTCCTGTCCAATTGTTGGTTTGAAAATAATCTCCCTCCCCAATTTACACACCACAATACATGCACTAAAATTAATTTAAACTCACTAAATTTTCACTTACATGGTTTCCATCCAATATTTTCTTATCAAATAGCTTGCAAAATTTGGTATCTACAGTTGCATGTTTGACTCTCCATAAAATTGTAAGGCTCTTTGGAATACACTCTATTCTCTTCCTTAGTTCACTGTAACATTGAAACAAAACAAAACAAAACATCAGAGAATATAAAGCAAGTAATTGTGAAATATACAACATAAATTTATATTACATATTCTTTATCCTAGGTTACTACAGCCTGTTTCTGATGCATAATTGTGACTGCTGAAGTTTACCTTAATGGGATGAGAATGCTGAAGCAGCTCAAACATTTCAGAACATTTTCAAATATATTTATTCAGTACATTCAGAATCACTATTTTTATCTCAGTACCAACTAAATGCACTTACGATATGGTAATACTGAAACAAGTCAGAGTAAAGTTAATATCGTATCACATATTGTAAGTGCATTCAGTTGGTACTTAAGTGAAAACAACGATTTCAGCACATACTGCAAACACTAGTCTTGAGGGGGAACGATGCATCAGGAGGCAGACAGACAGATACATCCCACAGCGGTAGAAAGGGTGAAGTGTGGAGCATGGTGCTATACATAGAAGGGACTATGTGGATGAGGACAGGAAGCTGAACTGAAGCTGATGGCTGTGATGATGTGGGGATGTTTGCTGCAGCTCCAGTTTCATCATGTCTGATGCTGTATTTGCTCTTGGAGCAGTACTGACCTATCACTGTAAAGCAGTTCCCTACTCTGAGCTTCTGATGTGTTGGAATATTCTACTATACTATGCTGTATGCTGTGCCATAGGTGCATGCGATCTTCTAAATGACAGATTATCTTGTTAGTAGTTGTCTGTCCTTGAACGGTGAGAGATAAGTAGTGATTTGTTTGAAGGGTTTGCTGATGGTGTGGATTGCATTTTTCTGTGTAGTCTGCAAATGCAGTCTGTTGTTCTCTACAATTATGGACATAAGCTTTATCTATCCTTCATGGGCACTGTTCTTGCTCTACTCAATAGACCAGAGGACTCTAGTAATGTCCTTGTCATAGTAACCACATGGTTTGCTACCAGAATGAGTTTATGAGATCTTCTTGTCATACTTACCAGTGTTGTGGTGATATCTTATGTGTGGGTGAATAAAGCAGGGGTGAATCTGCCTGTGTGGGTGGCTTTCCTGTAGCTGGCATGTTATAAGTATGCAAAGATGGTATGTGAAGTAGAAAGTACATTATCTCAATACAATCCACTCTCTCTCAACTGACACATATTTTTTAAGCACAACTTAGAGATGATTTCTGCAACTTTTTTTTTTGAGACACTAATAACTTGTGGTGAGCAATGTGTGCACAACCATAGAAACTTCTATTTTGTAATACCATAATCTTTAGGACTTTTTTTAAAATGTTTAGGCATATAAAAATATTTAGCACCTAGGAATTTTTCCCCAGCAATCAGTAATAACCCCCAGAAGCCAGGCTTATGAGGGGTGCTGATAAGTCCTTAGCCCGAATACTTCGCCATGTCGTAGGACAGAATTGATAGTGTTGCTGGAAAGATGGGTCTGTTCATGTGCCGAATTGCAAGTCTTTTCTTGCTACAGAGGCTCAGAGGAAGCATGTCAGGCGATGCGCATCATTTCAATAACATGGAGACGCGAGCTGTCATCAAGATTTTTTCCTGCACAGCAAGGCGCTGAAGGAAATTCACACCATTCTGATGGAAACATTAGGGGAATATGCACCATCGATTTTTTTACCTCTGATGTGCCTCGTCCTGGACAATCCAAAACAGTGACCACCCCGGAGATTATTGATTCAGGAGCTAATCTTGGAAAACTGCTGGATTTTGGCTAAATCAATAGATGAGCAACTGGGCATCTCACGCGAGCAGGTTGGGTCCATCATTCATGAAGATTTGGACATGTGGAAGCTCTCTGCGAAGTGGGTCCCGAAATGCCTGAACGCAGATCAAAAACGTCAATGGTGTCAGTCGTCTGAGCAACTTTTGGAATTTTTTCGGCGCGATCCAAATGATTTCCTGTTGCGACTGGTGACCACGGAAGAAACCTAGTTATATCACTATGACCCGGACACAAAGCAACAATCAATGGAGTGGTGGCATAGCGGCTCACCCAACCCCAAAAAATTCTGAGTGCAAAAATCCACTGGAAAAGTTCTCGCCTGCATTTTTTGGGATCAAGACGGTATCCTCCTCATTGATTATCTTCCGAAGGACCAAACTATCAATGCGGAGTATTACTCATCTCTACTGGTGCAACTGAAGGGCATTTTGAAGGAAAAACGCTGCAGGAAGGTCACCAAGGGGGTCTTGTTCTTGCACGACAATGCCCCGGCTCACCGGACACTTGCAACCCAGAGGAAACTGGCCTACCTGGGCTTCCGATGTCTTGATCACCCACCCTATTCACTGGATCTGGCCCCATTGGACTACCACCTGTTCCCTGGACTCAAAAAACAATTGAAAGGTCGCCATTTTTCGTCTGATGCAGAGGTCATTGCTGCCATGGACACCTGGTTGGACGGACAACCTTCTGAATTTTTTTTTGAGTGGCTTGCAGAAGTTAGAGCAATGGGCTAAGTAGTGTAATGAGCTTTGTGGGGAGTATATTGAATAAATCCCGAGTTTGGTCACTGTAGCTTGTTTCCTTCCTGGTCGGGCTAAGAACTTATCAGCACCCCCTTGTAAAATGTTCTGTATCAAACTAAATATACAATAAAAACGTAAATCTGTCATGCTTAAATAAACACCACGCTATGAAAACATATGGGCAAGCGGCAATGATAACCTCAACAGTAGAAGATGAATGGTCATCTTCTTGACGTGCCTGATTTATCCATGTACGAATTCCTTGTACCTACTGACAGATAGCTGCATTGGCTCCAGAGCCACTTTTGGATGTAGTGGAGGAGAAAAATCTCTACTCCTACCAGGAAATGAACCCAGATTCCCAAGATATCAGCCAGTTGTCTGAATGACATACCTCAACTCTCTGGTTCATGAACATTCCTTCATATTGTGTACACAATATTTCATATTAAATCACAAATTTAGTGGTGTGAAACATGGATAACTAAATTACACATTTACAATTACTGTTAACCTTACTACATAAGGTTTACCAAACCTCAGGACGTTATTCTACGAGTGACTGCATGCAAAAATGCTGTGTCAGCATATGCCCTATTATCAACCATTACATCATTACAAGCATTTTAATGTATGAACATGACCATAACCAAAAATCATAGAATACATATGTTTTATCACAAAATAAATTTATGTAGCAGATAACACCATGAAAGAAAGATGTCCATTAATTCTTAAGCTATTGTACAACATGTACTGTGTAACATCACAGAACAAATGCAGCAGTCAAGCCACAACTACTGTACGTACGACATCAAAACAAAGACACAAGAAAATTATGTATCAGATAATACTATAGAAGAAAGACATTAATTTTTGGGAATGTTACCACAATTTTATGTTAGTTTATGTAGTTATAACACAGAAGAACAAAATCAGTTTCTGTTAGGTAATATTAAAGAAAGTAAATTTTCAATTACATGACACTAATTAAAGTTCAAAATAACCTCCACCATTCTGTATGCACAATTCTGCGTTACTCAGAAGATAATCTGTTGCCTTTCTGATAATTCTGATGTACATGATGTACAAGCAGTAGGGTAAGACATAATTGCTGTCTTTTTTTCTTTGGTGTTATTCGATATTTGTGTAGTACACCAAGAATTAATGGATATCTTTCTTTCGTGGTGTTATCTGACACATAACTTTATTTTTATTCGCACAGTAGGATAAAAATGCATGCATTTTACCATTTTTGGTTATGGTTACATACATGCATACATTAAAATGCTTGTAGTGACAAAATGGTTGATAACAAGGCATATGTTGATACACAGTTTTTTACTCCAAATGACAAAAAATGACATAATGAATTTTGAAACACCTATATGTAATGTTCAGTGTGATGCTCAAAACACCAAACATCAAGTACATAGATATGCTCTTCTGCAGTCTCCATCAAATTCTGGTCTTCTGCAAACCAGCATGGTCATTCTATTCCAGTGCCAAAGGGTTAATACACTAATATAGAATAAGAGGATTTCACACACTTTTTGCCAGTACTTACTCTGTAAGCCATCTTGTAGCTGTGTCCAGATTTAGGAAGTAGTCCTGTTCATCCAGTGACGAGAATGGGTCTTTCAACATAACAGACTTGTTATGGTACATAACTGCTTTTATGTAACCCACACTGGAAATAGAAGGTACCAACTTGATTGATACAGCAGTTTTACCAACAGAAACCACTGCTGACCCTTGTGGGTGTGTTGGTACTGCATGTTCTGGTGTTGTAAACATATCTTTCACTGGGGAATCAGCACTGTAAAAAAAATTAACAAGAAAGGATTCAGTATGAAGTATGTACAGTAATAAAAAGGGAAATCAGTCCCGTTACAGGCCTGGAGTGGCCCAAAGGGTTCCAGGAAGTTAAGGTTCCCAGATTACGTGACAGTGGCCCAGGATGGTGGTAAGGTTGTCAGCCTTATGCACCGGCTGCTTTTTACCCACAGGAAATACTCCTGGTACTCATTTCTGTTAGAGGCTGAGTCGACCACAGGGCCATAGTGCGATCAGAAGGATTTTATGTCAATGAAAAATTCCAATGACACCAGCTGGGATCGAACCAGCAACCTTCCGATTCGTAGCACAGCACCTTAACCACTGTGCTACCGCGGTCCCCATGTACAGTAATACTGAAATTAAAAAGCAGTGGATTTAGTAAAAACTGTTTTATACATAACAGCATTATCTGGAAATGTAACTGAGGTAACTGGCAAATTAAAAATGGTAAAGTTCACCCTAGAACAGGCCATGAAGGCCCAGATGGGAAGCAGAGCTATAGCTCTAACATTTCTCAGTCATCTCGTTGTGTATATGTTCATACAAAATAAAAATAAACTGCATCAGTTATTTATTTTTATTCTGCATACCTCTACTCTTTCTTACACTCTGCAATAGATGGGGGTGGGTGGTCAACAACATGCCCCAGTCATTTTACCCCCAGGAAAGACCCAGTACCCAATGTATATGAGGCTGGGTAAGCCTCAGGGCTAGTCTGAATGAGTAAGCAAAATCTCGTCCCCATCAGGATCGATCCCCAGACCATCCAGCCCATAGTGAGTCACTGTACCAAATATGTTATCCCTGGGTTAGGTCTGTCCATGAGGGTGCTAGGTACACAAAAATACACGTTAAGCATAACATTTTGATATGTGGAAAGCGGTGATATCCCGCAACCCCTTTCCTCCTGGAGATGCCAAATAAAACAGCAGTTATTGTACGTGCAGGAAGTATTAACACTATGGTCTTCAGGGTTATGACACCAAAGAGTGTTTAGGGTTGTTACCAAAGTATCTGAACAATACATTGTCTCTGTCTTCTTTTTTGAAGACAGACAAACCACATTATAAAACTGTATTTTGTTGTAACCCAGAAAACAACAATCTTTTCATCAACCAAAATATCTATATCTCAGTCATATTTCCTCTTCTGCTTCCTCTACCACATGAATAGCAACTACAACCTATGCCAAACACTGGAAGAGCTTAACACATAACCCAGCTAAAGCCCAAAAGTTAAACACTATACAATGTAAGGATTCACAATATTTCTTTACATACGAAATGTTCATATAAAGCTCTGGTAAACCGATGCTTATGAAATTCTTTACAACTATCACCTCAACCTTTAACATACTGCCTAACCATACCCTGGTTCTTAACTAACAGCAAAAATTAACCTGAATTACATTTAAAAACTGAAATCACACAACACAGTTAATAGTCTCCATCTCAATTATAAAAACTATCAGTTAACGCTGTACAAGGACATATTGTCTGTTTGTCTGGGATCCATACAAAACACAGAAAACTACTCCATGGCTAGAATGCAAAATTTCTGGTACTTTTTAAAGCTGAATAACAAATTATTTTCCTATATGGAAGAGAAATGTGTGAAAATGACAGAATCTGTATAAAAACACACTCTAACAGGCTTCACTATTTCAAAACTTTGTATGCTGGAAAAGAGAACATTTCTAAAAAAGTTTTTATTTGGATATTAAAGCTTCAAAAAGTACTGAATACAACTTATTCACTGAAACAAGACAGCTATGACATTTAAAGTTTCTCAAAAATCCAAGCCAGAAAGTAAAAACCCAAGTTAAAACACTACCTGGAGCAGATTACATTTAGCGGCAGCATACTTTCCTAACTGTGCACCAGGCAAATTTGCATCCAATGTCAGTCCTCAAGTTTATTTATTGTAGATGAAAATCTATCACAGACACAACAAAATTACATGACTTGCAACATTTCATGGATATTGTCTCTGTGGAAATTAGGCATCTCTGTACTCTTACCTAGGCATAGATGCTGAAGCGCAGACAGATGATGATGATGATGATGATGATGATATGACATCTCCAAGTCCAGAAACAGTTTGTTTCTTGTGTATTTCCAAATAAAGCTTCCTTCCACTTCCGTTACAAGCATCTCTCTTTCTCTTCCATAATAAACGTGTCTTACGGAATAATGACCCTGTGTCACAAGGCGTTTCAACATCTAGTACTTCTTCATCACTATCAGATTTCACTGGTGAAAGGGTATTTAATTTGCTTAAGTCAGAGTCGGTAATGGTCAGCTGTGGAATACCTTTTAAACTTTCTCGTTCTTTTTCTCCTTCCTCCACAAAACACACATCTCTTGCAGACCCATATATTTCAATATTACGTTTTCCTGTCACAGACATATCATTTCGTAAAAGTAGGGCCTGTTTGCGTCTTCTTAAGCCCACTTTCCTCAACTCAATTCCAGTACTATCATCCATTAATGAATACTGGGAAGTGGTTCCACTCTCACTGCATGATATACTGTCATCAATTTTTGTATGGAATTCTTCTCCTTGTAAATCAGACTGTGATTTCTTTGTATCTGTTGCTATGTTTGACTCATCATCATCCAACCCTTTTACACATGTGGAAGTGGCAATACTTGTACTGTCTGAAGACACGCCATTTCCATCTGGTCTCACAACACAGGACTTCACACTACCTACTGTATTTCCTTTGCTTCTTGATCTGGATGTGTACAACCACATACCTCGACATACTCTGCCATCTTGTGGGGCAAGTGCTATACTATCATACAACTGTTCCATCTTTGAATTAAGCACAGCCTCTTTTCCACCAGACTCCAATAAATAAGTGATACTCTCATCTCTATCAGCTAAAGAATCAATCTGTGCATCCAAGTACATGGTATTTACTAATCTACCATTAATAATCTTGATAGCATGCACACCAGCATCTTCAGTGAGGCCATACGGACCAATAAAAACTCGAGTGTAGAGGTCTGGAACAGTATACACACCAAATTTCGGTTGAGCAGCTCCAGCACGTTTTTTATCATGTGACATGCAGGCATTCTTACCACCAATTTCCTTTGAAAGCCTCTTTTCAAGTGGCACACGAACAGTTTTACCATGGCAGTTAGCCAAGTAGATAGCTCGGATAAGCTGTGCATATCTAATAATGCATTTACTGTGGAAAAGATGCAGCAAATCAAAACGACTTTTTACATTTAACATGTACCAACGAGCAGGGTCAGGTCCTGTTGGAAGTGGAACTTCAACACCTGAAGTCTGAAACATGCTGCCAGAATCACAGTTGTTAGCAGCTAATCTGACAGATTCTATGACAGTAGGAGATGAGAAAGCATGTTCCAAAGTAGACTCCAGATTAGTAGTAACTTCTTTTCCCTGTGAAACAACAGAATTTTGTACAGGATTTACCTCTGTTATTTTCTCAGCGTCATTATCCTTCAAAGTGTCCTCATTCTGTATCTGCCCTTGTGCATCTGTAGCCTTTGGGTCACGAGTGTCACAAAATGATTCTGATTGTGAGGATAAATACTGCTCTGTAATTGAACAACCAGGAACTGGACATATTTCTTTACTGGGAGAAGGTACTTCTGTAGTAAGAAACTTCTGTTCTGCATCATTATTCACATTCTTACCATCAGTACCTAAACCATTTGAAATTAATTCAGTGTTTGGAAGAACCACAGTCATGCTTTCACTGCAAACTCCTTCAGTAAATGTGGTACATGCACTGGCTCCTGTTGTTTCCACAGTGTCAGTCTGCACAAACTGCAGTCCCACTGGTTTGTTGGGCTGTATAAGCATGCCAGTAGTTTCACAAAGGATTGGTCTGCCACCTTCTCCACTTAATGATATGTCAGGGAGTGGATGGTTCTCTTCTTGTCCACCTGCTTTCACAGCAGGCTTTTTATTCAGATGCAAACATTTATCCATGCTTTCCTGTGAAGTGTTGACATCACAGTGAGGTTTTCTTAAATGCTCAAATGGTGGACTAAGTGACGCAACTATGCTCGTCATTATCGTATTACTTCCATTCTGCTCAAGGCACTTGCATTCATTTCTAATTTCTTGTTCCTCTAAACTGCAACAGTGCTCTTCAGCTCTATCTACAGATCTTTCTGTCTGCAGTTTAACTGATTTAGTATCTTGCCACTGTCTCTCATCAGTCTCTTGGCAGGCTGCCTGGTCAGCAGGCTGAATCTGTAGTGACTGGTTTCTGCAAAATTCCTGTACTTGGACATTTCTCTGAAGAGAACAAACTAGCTCCCAGTTGTCTCCATCAAACTGTACAAGTCCAAAACAATTTATATTTACTGTATTGACATCACGTATTTTGTTCCCGTGACTCAGTTGCTCAATAAGGAAAGTAATCAATGGTGGTAATTTACTGTGGAAATCAGGAGAGCAATAAGGATAATAATCACGCAGGCTGACGCAGTGTTGATTAGGTTTATCAGCACTTCCAGTAATGATAAGTTTGGGTGCAGAGTCACATTTATGCTGCAACCACAAATGATATGTTTCATTTTCTATCAGGTTCAGCAGAATATTCCAGTTGATTAATTGGACTGAACCAGTAGCATTCTGGGACAGATCCAACGGCATGTTACAATTTTCCGAAATGCTTTTAAGTTCAGAGTCTTTTTTTGATATTAATTCTGCCAGTCGCACAGAATTAATATCACTGTTGCATTTTGGTAAAATAGGAATTAAAGCTGAAGAAAGCTCTTCAAATATGTCACTCTCCTGAAATTTTTCTTCAGAATGGCAGTCCTGCTCTTTGCATAAATTAAGTGTCTTCATTTTAGTTTGGGTTAAGTGAGTGCCTTCTTCTGAGATATTTAACCCTGTAGATGGTACTTCTGTTAACTGTCCTGCATTTAGGAACATGTTCGTGTTAAAAGCTTCATCATCCTCATGCTGTAACTGGTCCACTGATCCACATTTCTCAAATTCTTCTGGTTTGAGAGACATGATGCTCACAATTTTACCAAAGCCAATTTCCTCATTATCATTCCCAAGGTCAGAATTAACTGGCCTCATGTCCTGTTCGACTAAAGAGAAGGGGGTATCTTGAATCACGAAGTCACTTGGGGTCACTTCTAATTTAGTGATTCCATTTACAGGCTGTGGTATGACAAATGGTGAGTAGTGAGCATTGCTGTCATTATACATAATCTCAGATTCTTGGGCATAAATTTTCCTGTGCTGCCTTTTGAAGAAATGAGATTGGTTGCGAAGAACATAGTTTATAGTAGCACCATTTGTACGGGCAGAATGACGATCCACATTATGACTATGAAAGTCTGCACTGTTTCGACTTACACTTTTTACTGCCACATTTCTAGATGCAGAGCTTCGCTTTTTCACATCATTTCCTCCAGCAGCATCAAGAAGTGGACCTGGAATTGGTGGAGGTCTTTTTAAAGGTCGGTAGGACATTCTCTTCAATAATTTTAAGCTCTGTCCTGAACAAAAGCAGTCATACTTTGAGTGAATCATACACCATGGCACCACACCTTCTAAACCTTCTGTTCTTTCAATATAAATCCTGCAGGGCTTCACCTTAAAGCGTTCACGCCAAAGGAGTATCTTCTGCTTGAGAGTTAATTTGCCCCTCATGGACTTCTGGAGCGGTTTTGTAACACCCACTGATGCTTTCTTTGGTACTCCTACCTGTACATAATCTGGTAAATACAACTGTTGTCGTTCACTACGTCTGGTGGTGTGGACACTGGACATTGCTGGTGTAATATTTATGCCCTCTCCTGCAATCATCTTGCATTCAGCCATTGCAAACTCCTTACCAAGAACAACAGAAGAATCTCTGTACCTCTCAGGCAACTTAATCTCCCTACGACGTCTTCCTCCATCCCCACTACTGCCACCTCCTACAACAATCATTTCATTCTTTGACTGTATCACTGTGTGCCTGAATTCTTTTTCTACCTTTGCCAGGTGCCTGTTTCCCTCATCTTGCAAACGCATTGCTGTACTATACAGGAGTGAAGATTTTTCTGCAGCTGAATTGTTATTTGGCTGATCTGTGGAGGACTCCTGACATGAGCATTCAAACATGCATTCTGGGTTGCCACAGTGGTCTGATAATGCTGCAGAAGACTGACAGGCTTGGAGACTAGCACACACACAACCTAACTGACAGAAATCTTGTTCACAGAGAGCACCTCCATTTATATTCTCAACACAGCCATTTCTGTCATCGGTCATAACAATAACATTAACATCCAATCTGTTCAGTTCCCTATACACCTTGTTCCTCACGGATTTTGCAACAGACTTTTTTGAACATTTTGGTGGTATCATTGTAAGTGTACCTGATACATCAGGATCATCTTGTATGATTGAATCTTCCATTTCATGATTCAAAACACATTCTATCATGTCCTTAAGAACGTTGCTGACTTCAAGATGCACCTCATCAAGGGGTATACAAGGTGATGAAGGATTTCCATCTCCTTTACCTTTCTTTGAATCAAAACGTGCGGCTTCTATGCCTGTCTCTATAGAAGCAACAGAACTATCAGTTCTGATGGGACTTGCACTAAGTGTGGACAATTCTGAGTCTGGAGATATCTGTATTATTTTGAAGGATGAAAAACCTGAATCAGAGTATTTTGGAACTTCAGAATATATGCAAGAATTTTTTGGACTTAATGGAGGAACTTCATCATTCTTGAAATGTTTAATCTTTAAATGTAAATCCTCTATGAGAGGTAAGTGTTTTATTGGAATCACATGTTTTTCTGTTCGATCATGATCACTGATATCTTTGCTCGACTTCACAACAGCGACAGCAAATTCAGCCCACTTGCTATCGATATACAGGTCAGCACTTCTTATAGCCATAAGCTGTTTAATGGCAAGTGGATGTAATGGATGTCCTACACCAGGAAAAACCACCATTCCATAATCAGGGATTGCTGAGCCACTTGATTCAAGTGGCTGTAAATCCTTGGAAGGTGTTAACTGATTCTTACAGTTATTTTGTTCTCTTTCTCCGTAAGATGAATTTGTATCACTAATAATTTTATTTTCAGTCATTGTAACATCAGATACAATGGCATCATGAGATGGGTCCTGTTTAATTTCAGCCTGAACAATATCCAATGGTGAAGCATGTTCACTAACAGCTGGTTCTCTGTTAATTTTGCTACCAGTAATTCGTATAGGCCTCTTCCCAATCCAAGTGTACTTATAATCAGGATCCAGGATGTATTCTTCCTTCTTAAAATCTTCTTTGTCTGTAAGTTTCAAAGTAAAAGGATTTTTACTACCAAAATGTTCTGTAAATTTCATGGGTCTGATAGGTACACTGGGTCGTGCAACGGGTTCATTTTGAGGACGCAATCTTGGTCTTCCCCTCCGAAGTCTTTTCTCCTCTTTCACAGATTCAACTCCACACATCTTCAATCCCAACATTTTTCGTTTTTCTGCCAAAGTCTTGGGCTTTGGGCCAGTTTTTCTTGGTAAAGACAATTTCTCTGGTAATGTATGTGAAGGTCTATGAGGTGAAGAGAATATAAACTGGTCTGTCTCATGTTCTGCATGATGTGTTATTCCTTCCTCTGCCCCCAACTTAGGGATTTCATAGCTTATATTAAGCTGAGAATGGGAAGAAAGATAGTTATCTAATATATCACTTACAAAGGCAGATTTGGAATTCTTAGTCTCACAACTACTTGTCTGAAGATGTTTAAGAAATTCAGCTGTTTTAGGATGGAAAACAGCCCCAGAACTGAACAGCACATCTTTCGCTGGGCTGTGTTTCTGTTTCCCAGAAATGCCACTGGTGGTTCTCTCACTGATTGCCTGACTGCCTTCCTCTTTAATTGTTGGACCTACGTCTGTGTCATTATGTTTGGTGTCTTCAGAATACCAGTGGTTTTGTTGATCTTCTTCCATATTGGCATCATCTCCTGTTCGAACATCACAGCTTTCAAAACCATCATCTTCTTCACATGCGTCATTGCTAAAATCACTGTAACGGGAGGGATTGTCATTAACAGCAAACTGTTTATTCCTCCAGCCCTTAATTTTTGTAATGTCATTTGTCTTTGTCGGGACAATTGCCTGGTTCACACCCTGCATATCCACATCACCACAATGAGGGAATGCATCATCCATCATATCTAGACCATCATCACTTTGAATCAAACCATCATCTATAGATGAACCATGATAAAAATCTTGTTGAATTTTAGTAAACTCAACCATGTCATGCTCTGTTTCAAATGACAACATTTCAATCCCATCAATAATGTCCCGTTCCTCTTTTCCTGTACTTACACACTTCGGTAATGTAAAAATATAATCATCATCTTCATCACCCTCTATTACAGGCCAGGTGTTTGAACCCTGAGTCACATATGCATCAGGATCACTGTCATCAGGGAGCTCTTGGGCAACATCGCATTCAGCAAGTAAACCTCTGCCAAAACTCTCAACTATCAATCTTGCATTTGAAACATTAGACTGACAATTAACACCATTTTCAGAATCCTGACTACTATTCAATTTAGATGTGCCATTAAAATTTGATTCCCCTAAAAATTTTTGGAAGACATCATTACTTGAAGATCCTGCTACCATTGTATAAGATGTACCTTTATTCTTGTTATTTATGGTGTCTCTACAGATCTTTGAATTAGGATCTGATGTCTTCACACTTTCACCCTTCATGCCGTCACATTCCTTAAGTTTTGCTTCACCTGAACCAGGGAAATGCTTCTGATGGTCAACTTTCTTGTGACCCCCATGTAAAGTGAAGTCTTCCAAAATTTGTATATTTTCCTCCTTAGTTTTTATCTCCAGAGTGTTATTTTCATTTAAATCAAATTTTAAAAGGTTGCCTTCTGGCTTCCTACAACAGAGTTCAATTATATTTGTACTGCCTTCAGACACAGCAGCAACCTTGGCAAACTCAGTATTTTGCATCTGTACTACTGATTCACCTTTCAACTCTCCGTTTGATATGCAAGAAACTTCATCGATAGTATAAAGTTTAGAATCACATAACTTCAATGTTCCTTTACAGTAATTTGCAACACAATCATCGACTTTATTTGAACTGTTTGCAGTTGGTTCTCCACCTGCTTCTGTTGCATCATAACCCTTCTCATTTCCTCCACTTTCCACATAATGTTCCACTGACATTTGTTTTTGATACAGATCAGAAAACTCTGTATGCTCAGGGCATGTTACTCCTTCTTGTTTTACATTTATTTCATCTTCTGAACCTCTCAAATTTTCAATGTTACAGCCGTGAGAACCACTACCTGATTTCGTACACATATCCGTATCACCTTGATCCCTGCTGTATTTAGTAACAACAGAAGGAACTGAATCCTTCACACCTATTTTAGATAAGTTACAAATATCCTCTGCAATCTGCTCACTTTTTCTTGTTATATTCTTAACCTCACAGGCCAATGGATGATGAAGCAATTCTGTACTTCCATTCTTTGAATATAAAGAAAAAGAGTCCTTGTAACTTCCATAGCTTTTATCTGTTTCTGTGCATTGCTTCTTCAGCATAGACTCTGAGGTGGGGGTGCACTCATCCATATACACTCCTTGATTATCTGATTCAGCTTGTAAGTTCTTGGATTCAACGAGATCTGTGGATTCTCCACTTATACCTATACATTCTGTAGTGTTCATTCCAGAATGCTCTCTACTTGCTGGGACAGGTGCATGATCAACTGCTTCACAAACTGTGTAACTCTTTTTCTGAGAAAATAATCTGTTCTGTTCCCTGCCACAAAGATTTAAAGATGCTGAATATTCACGCACATTATCATATTTTTTTACCTTAAATTTCTTGGTACCTGAAGTACCATCATCACCACATTCTCCTTCATACATTGAACATGCATCTGCATTAAAATTCTCAGTCTTTGGTATCAGAGATCGAGGACTTCTTCGCATCCGTTCACTTGCCTTCCTCAACTTATCTCGTTCCCTCAGTCTTGTTTTAATCATTTTCACGTTTCGAGAGAAACTGACAACTGATTTGTTGTTTATTTTATGTTCATTACCAGCTTCCACTGCTTTCCTCCACCTTCCACATTTCAGTGACCTGAGATCCAATGATTTATACAGTGGATTAATCCTCTTCTTGAGTCCAGCCACTATTACATATTTTTCATCACATTCAAATTCATTTGTGTCATCCAATTCAATGCACTCCACCTCATCTTGGTTTTGTGGTGGGGCTGTACCAATATCAACAACGTGAATATCCTCAACTGTTTTGCCTGGAAGGGATTTATTCAGTTTATTTCTTGTCATTATACCTTCTGGAAACAAACGTGGTGGGCTACTATCTTCTTTGTTTTGGCCAGAAACAGGGACATCATCACAATAGGGGACAAGTTCTGGGGGCCTGTTACGACCAGTGGACAGTAGTTTTTTCTTCTCCAACTCATCTGATGATTTAGTCTCTTCAACAGGGCCTTCTGCTGCTAAACTCCTGTCTTCTACAGTAGCACCCTCCTTACGTGACGATCCCAATTGCCAACCTTTGCTGACAGCATCCAGATCCTCGGATAAGTACTTTGTTGTCATTTTTTTTGGATCATTGTTTCTGACCTTTGTCACAGCTCTGTACAACTGATGTCAAAGAATCTTCTTTGAAATATTCTAACCTACACACAACAAAGAGAAGGATCATTTATTTAAAATCTACCAGAAATTTCCATTATGCTGATACAGTTGTGGGACTGCTAAAAACAAACACACACACACATATACACAGAGTGGTTTCCTCTTCACCAAGAAATCTCTGCATAAAGAACACAAAATAAATACAAAACAGTGAAGCTATATTCATCATGTAAACTCCAAAACTCCTGATCACATTTCTGTCATATTTGGCACTGTGTATACACTAATAGTTGTCCAGCAAATTATGTTTGGTTTATAGTTAGTCAAATACCAATCCTACTTTACATTTAGCACAAACTGAATTTTACTGACTTTCTCAAAAATGAAGAACTGTATACCTGATTTTTACATAATATAAAATATATAAATAATTACAATCTACAATTTCTATTTGATACATTCTTTGATACAGAATTTTAACAAAATACAAGGAAACTAATTTGTGACTTCTAGAAAGCATATCTATGCAACAACACATTTGTATCTGCAACATGAAAGAACTGAAAATTATAACTATTTGTTTCTATGCTGTTAAAGATGATATGCAGCTACTTAATGTCAATGATAAATTGCCACTATGAATGCTATGAGGTCATATGGTGAAGTGGAGGTATACCTCCCATCATTCTCAGACTCAACACTGGCTGATGTTGGGCAATCAGCTTCATGACCCAGGTGCTTTAAAACCATGGAAAGAGCTGCCATACCCACTGGGTAAGAGACTTGGTGAGCCTCAAAGTCAGTTTGGATGCTTTGGAGAAGCAAAAAGTCACTACACTGGCTATGCTATCCCTGTTCTCACACATTACAGACTGAAGCATTAATTGACCAACTATTTAAGTATACGTTCAAGGCAGTGAAAGATAATGTAATTCATAACCTACATCCACAACATGGTATTCACTCAAGACTTAAATATTATATTCGACAAACTGTAACAGACTATAACAACAAAGGGTAAATAAAGATTTTTTTAAGGAACAGATCTCAATCTATTCCAGAATGATATCTTAACTAATTCTATATGGCAAGAGTCCCTGAAAAGGCTAATAATCACTCTCCTAGTCAAGAAATTCCCTACCTTTTTAAGGAACTTCATTGTCTATTACCATGTCCAGCTGTGCCTACCACTTGTAAATCAACTCAATTTATTTAAGCCGATTTATTTAAGCTCCACTTTCATATTATCCTCTCACCTAGATCTAGTTCCTCAAAATTGTTTTGTCCTTTCATGTTCAATCAATCAAAATTCTGTATGCATTTCTTGGATCTCCTATGCATGCTACGTGCCCTACCCAACTCACCCTCCTCAATATCATCATCTTAATAACACACACTAAGGAATAATAATCACGATGATCCTCATTATGTAACTTCTCCATGCTTCCATTACTTCCTCCATTACATGTCCAAATATCCTCCTTGGTGCCCTCTTCCCACACTCCCGATCTACGTTCTTGCCTTACGTATGAGGCCAAGTTTCAAATCCATACATAACTAAAGAAAAAATCACCATATTTCACACACCATAACATGCTACAAGTGGCAAGTCACACCCTGTGATTAGTGATGTATGAGTGCACATATAATAGCATTATCACTTTCTAGTGATAAGTGACTTTCTCAGAAAAAAAAAAAATGTGTCTTACAAGGTGGAATATATATATATATATATATATATATATATATATATACATGTCTTAATCTATAAATTTTTAGGCACGGGACAACAAAAGATTCTAACAAGAGTGGAAGAAAACATTTCCTAAATTTAATCTCTTCTGAATTCATTAAAATAATGAACAATGCTTCCTTCCAAAATGCACCACACACTTCCCTTTAAGCCTACAAATAGCTAACAGACAGGCCCACTGCAGTCCAAAATTTTCTTCAGCATTTCATGAATGCAGAATATCTCAGTATTTTTTTGTTAGTTTGTTGGTCTAGAATTATATATTTTGTTTCAAATAATGAATCAGCAAGTTTAATGTTTTATATTTTATGTATTGAAATTATATTTAATAATGGTAAACCCTGCATGTAACTGTGTAAATTCTAATATTTAATGTTTCACTTACCCATTCTCCTCATTAGGCAATGTCTGTTTATCATATTTGTGTGTGGTTGCTGTATTATGACAGTACATTTGTTGCACTACATTTTGTTTTCCTTATTAAAGCTTTACATTTGCACATTCCATTCATTATGACAATTCAAAGGCAGGATCAAGTGAACTATGAGTTTCCCACACAATGTCTATCTCTTAACAGTGCTTGTAGTTATCCAAATAAACTTACTAACTTTTCTAACTTTTATACCCCAACCATATCCACACCTTTTTAATCGCAGTGTTAGATGAAGCTGTATGTATGTTCTGCACACACACACACACACATTACAGTTTTTTATTCACAATTTAATTTTGACTTTGCATTTTTAGGCTACAGTGGTCATTCTTACCAGCTTATTAATTTCTCAGTGATCCAAAACTTCCTATAAGTTTCATATAAATATTTCCTATGTACTGTGTCATGGACTTGCTTAAAATCAATGAACTATAAAAAAAAATCAATACCAAATTCACACACCTTCTCCATTACAAATCTCAATGCCAACACTTGACCTGCACACTGGCAGTAAAGTGAAAGATCTTCCATATTCATAACAAAAAGTTTAAATAAAATATTAGCCTACATTTTATAACCTCATCACATAACATAACACAACACAACATAACATAACATAATGTAACATAAGAGAATGACTGACAAACACCATGGAGCAGAGTCCCTTGAGAAGCTAACAGTTCCCCCACCAGTCAAGGAATTCCCTGGCTTTTACAAAATTCAAATTTATTACTGTGTTCACAAAAACAAGCCACTTATCCACATTCTAGTCAGATTAATCCATTCCATGTCCCTGCTGTCACAAGATTTATCCATCAGACACACAGCATTGAAAAAGAGAAATTGGCATCATTAATTTATTTTTGACATAGGTGTTCTTTGTGACTTCTCTGAATATATTACTTAATTTAACTCCTCACAGATTTATGCAGCTTTATTGCAGAAAATTCTGCATGCTCTGGGACACACTGTTGACAGCTGTGCTCAGGTTCACAATAAAACATACTTTAATGCTCTGCATTTACTGGAAGCCACACTATGCAAACACATGTATCCATGTAGCCTTACACATTCAACAGAAAAGTGAAAGCCAACATCATCATCTTAAACAATGTGACTTTAACGATGGAGGCAACATGAAGGAAAGACATAGGTTATTGTATTAAACAGATCTTTTTTTTTTTTTGGGGGGGGGGGGGGGGGTGTGTTTTTTTTTTTTTTTCCCCTTTGCTGCAATTTTTGTTTTTTTTTT
>Ga0123355_10005271_pt1 | contig 18886 bp, 18 predicted proteins | sample TergutEmb28metaG_3_FD_89872 | JGI IMG/M metagenome (GOLD analysis project Ga0123355, IMG submission 89872) | Embiratermes neotenicus P1 segment gut microbial communities from Petit-Saut dam, French Guiana - Emb289 P1 | ecosystem: Host-associated > Arthropoda: Insects > Digestive system > Gut ... | reverse complement strand
CGCAGTCGAGGCAATTGTTGAGTTGTTTGATAATTACTTACGCTCTACAGCCGGAGACAAGCTCATGTTTTTAGGAAGCTGGTTTTTCTCCCTCTTTCTTTTTATACTTTTATCAAATCTCAGTGGTCTCATTCCCGGAATGCGTCCGCCTACTGCAGACTGGTCAATAACAATCGGGTTGGCACTTGTCACTTTCGTCTTGATACAGGTAATGGGTGCGAGGTATCGTAAAGCTCAGTATTTTAAGGATTTATTTGCCCCACTACCATGGTGGTGCCCGTTTCCTGTCTTTCTGCCTATAAATTTAATAAGTGAGGTTGCAAGACCAATCTCCTTAAGTTTTCGTTTGTTCGGCAATATGCTTGCCGGACTAATTATGATGTCATTAATCTACGCTGTTGCCCCCGTATTTACGCATTTTGTTATCCCTGCAGCACTCCATGCATACTTCGATGTTTTTAGTGGTGTGCTGCAAGCCTATATATTTGTCACACTTAGCTTAACCTTCATTTCCGGTGCTGCTGAAGTAACGGAAGACTAGGGATGCATCGATAATAAATGATTGTAAGATGAATGATAACTATCAATCACATCAGTCATTAATTATAAAATACTCTAAATTTTTTAAATCGGAGGAGTTATAATGGAATATCTAGCAACCATCATCGTTGCTGCACAATATGCTGCAGCATTGGCAGTTTTCGCAGGTGTGCTCACCACTCTTGGACAAGCACAGATCGCTGCAAAGGCCATCGAATCAATTGCACGTCAACCGGAAGCAAGAAGCAGTATCACAACCTCGATGATTTTGGGTCTTGCAATGGCTGAGACAAATGGTATTTATGGTCTCGTTGTCTCTATGCTCCTATTGTTCGTTAATCCGCTTCTGGATAGATTTATTGAAATGGCACAGGTCTTAGGCTTAAGTTAGCTATCTAATGACCATAGACAAGCGGGCGAACACTGTTCGCCCCAACAATGGGTTATGGGGATATAACGTAGCCCGGAAGAAGGTGATTTAGTTGGATTTCGGATTCATACTCACAGCTGCGGCTTTAGTCGTCGAGTTGCCTCCCGGACGAGTATTTGGTATTGATCAGCAAACTCTTAATCAGATTATTGCTGGCGTTATTAATGTGGCTGTATTGGTTGCTGTATTGTCATTCTTGCTATATAGACCTGTCCGAAATGTACTTAACAAGCGTACAGAAAGAATTAACGGACAGTTGATTCAGGCAACTGAGGAATTAGAAAAAGCAACTGAATTGAAAGCAACCTACGAACAAAAAATTGAAGAGATTGAGCGTGAGCGTGAAGAAATACTTGCCGAAGCCCGCAAAATTGCTGCAGATTCGAGTCGCAGACTACTATCTGATGCAAAAAAGGATGCAGATGCCATTAAAGAGCGTGCTGCTAACAGCGTCAAGGTTGAGTGGGAACGTGCAGAAAACGACATGCGTACTGCTATAATTGATGTTTCTGCAGTCATGGCTGAAAAGTTTGTAACCCTCGCCATTAATAAAGAAACCCATGATAAGCTCTTTGAAGAGACCATATCTGATTTGGAGGGCATGAAATGGGGAGATTAAACGTCATCTATGCTACGGCCCTATTTAATATAGCTCTTGAGCAAGATGTCGTTGATGACTTCTTAAGTCAGTCTATTTTCCTGTGTGATTCTTTAAGCGATAAAGAATTTCGGCGCATATTAATTCATCCGCAAATAGCCGCTGATGAGAAGCGTGAAATTTTCAATAAAGCATTTTCAGGTAAAATCCATAAAGATCTTCTCGCTTTTCTCTACTTGGTAGTTGATAAAAATCGTGAGATTTTTCTTATATCTGCACTAAAAACTCTTATCAGTTTCATCAAGCGTCATAAGAAGATTGTCGTTGCAAGAGTCCAGTCAGCAGTTCCATATGACGAAAAACAGGCTAAATCACTAAAAGCAACTCTTTCCTCAAAGCTTGATAAACATGTTGAACTCGATATAAAAGTAGATAAATCATTAATCGGAGGACCGTACATCTTCGTTGACGGTTATTATATTGATTGGACGGTAAAAACGCGCTTACATGACCTAACAGTTAATATGAAAGAGCGATACTAATTTTACATAGTTGAAAGAGAGGTGCCGCGTGTGACTCTAAGGCCCGATGAAATCAGTTCAGTAATTAAACAACAAATTCATGCATACTCTGCAAAACTAGACGTGTCTGAAGCAGGTAGCGTCATCCAGGTTGGTGACGGTATTGCTCGTGTTTACGGGCTCGATAATGCTATGAGCGGTGAGCTTTTAGAGTTCTCTAGTGGCGTTTTTGGTATTGCATTTAATCTTGATGAGGACAGCATTGGTGTCGTTCTTCTTGGTGCAGATACACTTGTTAAGGAAGGCGACGTTGTTAAGAGAACAAAGCGAATAGCTGAAGTGCCTGTTGGCGATGGCATGCTAGGTAGAGTTGTTTCTTCACTTGGCGAACCCGTTGATGGAAAAGGTCCAATTGTCCACACCAAAACACGTCATATAGAACGTGTTGCTCCAAGCGTTATTGAGCGCGGTGAAGTTAATACACCACTGCAGACCGGAATTAAAGCAATTGATTCAATGATTCCTATCGGACGTGGGCAACGTGAACTGATTATCGGCGACCGCCAGACCGGCAAAACCGCCATCGGCATTGATACAATTATAAATCAAAAAGATGCAGGTGTTTACTGTATTTATGTTGCAATTGGACAAAAAACGTCCACCGTTGCACGTATTGTCAGAACTCTCGAAGAGGCAGGTGCAATGGAGTATACAACTATAGTTGTTGCTTCTGCCAGTGACCCTTCTCCAATGCAATATATAGCCCCATATGCCGGCTGTGCAATCGGCGAAGAGTGGATGGAAGAAGGTAAAGATGTCCTTGTTATCTATGACGACCTCTCAAAGCATGCTGTTGCATATCGCGCACTCAGTCTTTTGTTGAGAAGACCTCCCGGTCGCGAAGCCTATCCCGGCGATGTATTCTATCTACATTCAAGATTATTAGAACGTGCTGCGAAGCTAAGTGATGAGAGAGGTGGAGGCTCACTTACTGCCCTACCCATCATCGAAACACAAGCGGGCGATATCTCGGCATATATCCCTACAAATGTTATTTCAATCACCGATGGTCAAATATACTTAGAGACTGAATTATTTAATAATGGCATACGTCCTGCTATTAACCCTGGATTCTCTGTTTCTCGTGTTGGCGGTGCTGCTCAAATTTCTGCAATGAAGAAAATCTCCGGTCCCCTGCGTATTGAGCTTGCACAATATAGAGAACTTGCATCCTTTGCGCAGTTTGGTTCCGACTTAAGTAGAGACACCCTTGAGCGTCTCCGTCACGGCGAACGCATTGTTGAGGTTCTTAAACAACCACAATATCATCCCCTATCCGTTGAACATCAAGTAATTATTCTATATTTGCTCACAAATAAGTATTTTTCAAAAATAAATGTTGAACAAGTCCAAGATGCATCACAAGACTTTTTAAGTTTTATCGATGAACAGCATTATGCCATTCCAACAGAAATTAAAAATTCACATGTAATCTCCGATGAATTAAGTGAAAAACTAAAAGTTGTCGCTGATGAATTTTTCAAGAAAAATTACGCATAATTTAGAGGCTATGGTTTAAAGGAGCTTTGCGTATGTCTTCAATGAAGGCTATCAAAAAAAGAATATCTAGTGTCAACAGCACTAAGAAAATCATGAAGGCCATGAACCTGGTTGCGGCATCAAAGCTGCAAAAGGCAAAGGTAAGGCTTGACGATATTCGCCCCATGTATAATGACATTAAAACAGTCATGGAAAACATCAGGGCCGGAGTTAGTGATGACATGAACGTGCCTTTTGCTGATGCTCGTAAGGTCAAAAATGTATTGTACATTGTTTTGACCAGTGATCGCGGACTTTGCGGAAGTTTTAATGCAACAGTTTCAAAAGAAGCTCTTGCATATGTTGAAGCTTTAAAGGATAAAAAAGCTAAAATAATTGCAATCGGATCAAAAGGATGGGATTATTTCCGTCGTCGTGGTAAGGAGATTGTACATAGATGCGAAGGTGCATCCGAAGCTTCATCATATATCGATGCTGAAGAAATCGGCAAAATGGTCGCAGATATGTATTCTTCCGGTGAAGTTGACGAAGTATATATCGTATATACTCACTTCGAGTCAGTTTTAGCACATATTCCGTACATCGAGAGGCTTCTTCCACTAAGAGTGGTTGCAAGTGATGATTTTGATAAGACGGCAAACACTATGTCATACGATCCGGATATTAGCACATTTATTAAAAATGCAGTTCCCATGTACCTGAGTATAACTATTTTTGGCGCTATGATGGAGTCTGCTGTTTGTGAACAAGCATCGCGTATGACCAGCATGGATTCCGCAACACGTAATGCTGAAGAAATCATTGATACTTTGACACTTGACTTTAATCGTAAACGTCAAGGTATGATTACGCAAGAAATCACAGAAATCGTAAGTGGCGCTAACGCACAATCGTAGAAATCTGTACTTACTAGATTCTGCGACGACCCGCAGAATGACATTAGTTTTTCATTGACTATTTGTATACACAAAGGAGAGATTGCCTTGTCTAAAAGAAACATTGGTAAAATACTTCAAATAACCGGTGCTGTGGTTGACTTTAAGTTCGATAACGAACTTCCCGGTCTCTATAGTGCAGTAGAGGTTAGATCCGATGGGCGCACTGTCGTGTTCGAGGTTGCACAACATTTAGGTGACAGCGTTGTACGCTGTATATCTATGGACTCTACTGACGGTCTTGTCAGAGGCATGCCTGCCTTTGATACGGGTGCTCCTATCTCTGTACCTGTCGGTGATGAGACTTTGGGACGCATGCTTAATGTTCTCGGAAATGCAATTGACAACAAGCCAAACCCTGATACTAAAGAGCGCTGGCCTATACATCGTCCATCTCCGGGATTTGCTGAACAAACAGCTACAACGGAAATGTTTGAAACCGGAATCAAAGCGGTTGACCTGCTTTGCCCATATTCTAAGGGTGGAAAAATCGGTCTCTTTGGTGGTGCCGGTGTTGGGAAAACTGTTCTTATAATGGAACTTATCCGTAACATTGCCACAGAGCATGGCGGTTATTCTGTTTTTGCCGGTGTTGGTGAGCGCACACGAGAAGGCATTGACCTATATAACGATATGACTCGCTCAGGTGTTATTAATAAGACATCACTAGTGTTTGGTCAAATGAATGAGCCTCCGGGCGCACGTATGCGTGTTGGCTTCTCTGGACTTACAATCGCTGAATATTTCCGTGATGTATCTCAACAAGACGTTCTTTTATTTATTGATAATATTTTTAGATATGTTCAAGCAGGTTCAGAAGTTTCTGCACTACTTGGTCGTGTTCCCAGTGCTGTTGGTTATCAGCCTACCCTGGCAACTGAAGTAGGAAGCCTGCAGGAGCGCATAACATCTACTAAAACAGGCTCTATCACGTCTGTACAGGCCATATACGTCCCTGCTGACGACTTTACTGATCCTGCAGCAGCAACAACATTTACACATCTGGATGCGACCACTGTTCTTTCTCGTGCCATTGTAGAGCAAGGGATTTATCCTGCTATCGATCCACTTGATTCAACATCCAGAATACTGGATGCGAGTATTGTTGGCAAAGAGCATTACGATGTTGCGCGTTCTGTTCAAGGCATTTTACAAAGATACAGAGACTTGCAAGATATTATAGCCATTCTTGGGATGGATGAATTATCAGAAAACGACAGGCTTATTGTTGATCGGGCACGTAAAGTCCAACGTTTCTTGTCACAACCATTCTTTGTTGCAGAGAAGTTTACCGCTATTCCGGGTAAATATGTTCCAATTAATGAAACTATACGCGGATTCGCCGGAATTATCGATGGTGAGTATGATGACATTCCTGAAGGTTATTTCCTGAATCGTGGTACAATCGATGAGGTTGCCGATAGCTATAGAATCTAGTGGTCTGCGTCACTTAAATATTATGATATTAATGCATGGAGAAAACAAATCATGGTTGCTACGCGAAAATTAAACTTGCGCATTACAACACCTGATAATGTGAAATATGATGATGATGCAGAAATGGTTATTATGCGCTGCATCACAGGTGATATGGGTATTCTTGCCGACCATGAGCCTGCGTCTGCGATTCTTGACTATGGAGTCCTTCGAATTTTCAAAGACAATGAAGAACGAAGAATTGCTGTATTTGGTGGCATTGCTCAAGTCGGTGATAATAAGGTAACTATTCTAGCAAATGACGCACAATGGCCTGAGGATATCGATCTTGCTTTTGTCGAAGCCGAGCGGAGTCGTATAGAACGTCGTTCACAAGAAGATTTAGACGATCTCACAATTCAAAGAGACCAAGTGCTAATGCGTCGTACACTGGTTCAGATGGAAGTAAGCACCTTCCCACTTATCAGAAGATCCAGTACATCAAAAAAGGAAGATTGAATTTACAGTGATCCCTAAAAAAAGGTCTGAAGCTTAATGATTGATATCATTCTGCTACAGACCTCTGTTATTTTCAAAATATCTATTTTACTCTTTTTCACTATCTTCTTCCAAACGTGCTACGAGAGTTTCTTCGATTTTAAAATGCGAATCAAAAGGTTTCCATACCCACATCATACATAGCAATATTGCAATTGAAACCCCTATGAGGCCTATAACAGGTATAAACATCAAAGATGCAGGAAAGAATAGTGCGAAAGCTATCCAAATTAATCCACTTAGTAGTGCACCCATAAAACTACGTGGTAAATATCCAAAAGACATTAGCATACTGTTTTTAAGTATTCCGGTTGTATTTAAATCAACATATGCAAGATGTAGGAATACATATGGTGCTATCATCCCAAAAATTACAAGTGAAGCCAGCGATACTGTTAGCAATACCAAATCACTATTGATTTCTTCCATCACTAACAATACCCAAAGCATGATTTGTGTATAGACAAACGCAGTACAAACTACCCCAACAGGAGCAGCTTGTTTGAAGTTTTCTTTAAACTTTCGCTTAAACTCGTACCACACATAACTTGGGTCATCACGCATCATTTTTGTTATGTAGTACACGTAGGCTGTCATGGCTCCACCAATTGGAAATGCAAGTGCAAGCGCAAGTAAGAAGCTGACAATAAAGGCAATGCTTGGATACAATAAATCAAATCCAACAAAAAACATTACAGCACTTGGTAAAACACAAAGACAGAACAACATGTTTATCTTCATCAAGTCCCAAAAATCTCTAAAAAGCAACTCAAAGAAACGTGCTACACCCTTTTTCCTAGGCTCATCTTTTGAAACTCCCGGTCCGGGTCTGTTATAATTTCTACTAAATAATCCCATATTTCCCCACTTAATAAAAGAAAACAGACCCCAGCTACCACGTGTGACGTGATAACTGAAAGTCTGTCTAGCTTCGTTTTAGTTCAAAATTGCAAGTTCGGTTTCTACATCGAATAAATGTATGTTATGCATGTCAAACCCAACTTTGATACTGTCGCCAGTTCTTGACTTAGTCGTTGGAGCAACACGAGCTGTCATTGTTGTATCAGCATAATTCAAGTATAGATATACTTCGCTACCCATCAGCTCGCTAACTTCTACATTAGTTGAAATTATTGCTTCCGGATTCTTTGTGCGGAATTCTTCGTCATCATAAATGTCTTCAGGACGTACCCCAAATTTAACAGCCTTGTCTACATATTCCTTAATGCTGTCTTTCGCTTTGTCAGCTGGAATGTAGAGTTTGTCTTCGCCAACTTCAAGGTAATATCCCTTGCTGTCTGTCTTTAGAACTGCATCGATGAAGTTCATTTGCGGGCTTCCGATAAATCCGGCAACAAACATATTGCATGGGAAGTCATATAAGTTTTGTGGCGTATCGACTTGTTGAACAACCGCGTGATTCATAACAACAATACGGTCACCCATTGTCATAGCTTCAGTTTGGTCATGTGTAACATATACAAATGTTGTTTGTAGTTTGTTATGGAGTTTAATGAGCTCTGTACGCATTGATGTACGCAATTTAGCATCAAGGTTTGAGAGCGGCTCGTCAAGCAAGAAAACTGCAGGATTACGTACCATTGCACGTCCGAGTGCGACACGCTGACGTTGTCCACCTGATAATGCTTTTGGTTTTCTGCTGAGTAAGTGCTCAATGTCAAGTATTTTAGCAGCTTCACGAACACGACGATCAATTTCAGCTTTCGGTGTTTTTGCGAGCTTCAATGCAAATGCCATGTTTTTGTACACTGACATATGAGGATATAGTGCATAGTTTTGGAAAACCATTGCTATGTCACGATTTTTTGGTGGCACATCATTAACAAGTTTATCTCCGATATATAGCTCACCTTTAGAGATTTCTTCAAGGCCGGCTATCATCCTGAGCATTGTCGATTTACCACAACCTGATGGTCCAACCAAGATAACAAATTCCTTGTCCGGAATATCCAGACTACAGTCATCAACTGCAAGAACGTCCCCGGGATAGATCTTCGAAATATTTTTTATCGATATACTTGCCATACTTTTGCTGTCCTCCTATGTATTAAACATAAACTGTTGTGATTGTATCACTCTTTTGCATATTTCGTCAAGATGTAATTTGATTCCGGCAATGATTATTTTGGCAATTTTTGTCTTTTCAATAATAATTGCCAAATTTTCACCATCTATTTGTTTGCAATAGGACGAATCAAACAATGCTTTCCATACCCTATTAGATCTTTGCGACCGGCTTGAATGAGTGCTTTTCTCACCACTTCGCGATTACTTGGTCTCTTCCATTGCATTAATGCACGTTGTATTGTTTTTTCATTTTGTGAGCGTGGAATATGGATCGATTGCATTGTTCTTGGATCAAGTCCGGTATAATACATGCATGTTGACAATGTACCCGGTGTCGGATAGAAAAGCTGAACCTGTTCAGGTTGTCTCCCCTGTTTGTTGAGATATTCTGCAAGCTTTATCGAATCTTCAATCGTACATCCGGGATGTGCAGCAATGAGATATGGTACAAGAAATTGCTTTTTTCCATATCGCATATTTAACTTTGCATACTTTTCTGAAAATTTCTCGAATATAGAATTGCTTGGTTTTCCCATATAGTCAAGAACCTTATCAACACAATGCTCCGGCGCAACTTTTAATTGTCCGGAGATGTGATTCTTAACAAGCTCTGCAAAGAAGTCGCCATTTCGGTCCAGCAATAAAAAATCAAATCTTATTCCTGAACGCACAAATACTTTCTTTATTCCATCAATGGTTGATAATTTACGAAGAAGTGCAAAGTAATCAGTGTGGTCAGTGTCCAAATGTTCACACGCTGGAACAAGGCATTTTTTGTTTACACAAAGACCGCTAGTGCTTTGTTTCTTGCATGATGGTCTTCTAAAGTTCGCCGTTGGACCACCCACATCGTGGATATAACCTTTAAATTCTGGATGATTTACGAAGCTCTTCACTTCATTGATTACAGATTCATGACTACGCGATGATACCACTTTGCCCTGATGGAATGCTAGTGCGCAAAAATTGCAATCCCCAAAACACCCTCTGCTATGAATAACAGAAAAGCGCACTTCGTCAATAGCAGCTACGCCGCCTAATTTTTCATACATAGGGTGAACTTCGCGTGTAAACGGAAGTGAATAAATCTTGTCAAGTTCTACCGTACTTGGTGTCGTTTGTGGAGGATTTACAATAACAGTCGCACCATCACAACCTTGTATAATTGCTTTTCCTCTAACAGGATCCTGTTCATTATGCTGTTGCATTGTAGCTTTTGCATATGCTGATTTATCTTTTGAAACGGTTGTAAATGAAGCGCATTTCACAAGAGGGAATTTACATTTCTCTGCAACATCTGTTACAAAGCTTGTACCACGCACATTAGTAATATCATGTATACGCTCTTTTTTCGTCAGGCGCTTTGCAATCTCGAGAATTGTCGATTCTCCCATTCCATATACGAGCAAGTCAGCCGTACTATCTACTATAATTGGACGACGAACCCTATCGTCCCAATAGTCATAGTGTGCAAAACGTCGAAGCGAAGCTTCTAAACCGCCAATTATTATCGGCAAATCCGGAAATGCTTCCCGGACTAATTTTGAATATACAATGACCGCTCTATCCGGTCGTTTGCCTGCTTTTTTGCCAGGTGTGTAATAGTCATCACTACGTTTTTTCTTCGATGCCGTATAATGCGCCACCATGGAATCTAAGTTTCCAGCTGTAACCAGCGCAGCATATCTCGGTTTACCCATTGCTTCAATATCTTCGATGTCGCAAAATGAAGGTTGCGCAAGAATCGCAACCCTAAAACCTGCAGCTTCAAGGTACCGTCCTATAACAGCTGCTCCGAAGCTTGGATGATCCACATATGCATCACCTGTTATCAACAAAAAATCATAATAATACCAATCACGATCGAGCATATCTTCCCTGGACACAGGCAAAAAATCATATCTGTTCATGAATTAATTTCCACGCCACCTGATAATTCACATAATGTAGCGATTGAGTTGTCAGTCATATATTTTCTCATCTCGTCAATAATCTTAATCGGTGCATATGGATCGTCGAAGCAAATTGTACCGACACCAATAAGATTAGCACCTGCAAGCATCATTTCAATTGCATCGTTTCCTATTGACACTCCACCCATTCCAAGAATCGGTATTTTCACAGCTGAAGCGACCTGCCAAACCATTCTTACTGCTACCGGAAAAATTGCGGGACCTGAAAGACCTCCGACATTATTGTGCAGTATTGGTTTTCTTGTTATCGTATCTATCCGCATGCCGAGTAATGTGTTTATGAGTGATAATGCATCTGCACCTGAAGATTCAACTGCTTTCGCAATTGATGCGATATCTGTTACATTTGGTGAAAGTTTGACCACAACAGGAACGGTTGCTCTTTTTACCACAGCCTTTGTAACTGTAGTAACACCATCTATAGATGTACCAAATACCATACCACCTGCTTTGACATTTGGACATGATACATTTACTTCTATCATATCGATATTTGCATCGGATAGCTTCTCGGTCATTTCTGCGTATTCTTCTACTGTATTTCCGGATATGTTCGCTATAACGACTGTGTCATGTTGACGCAAAAACGGCAGTTCGTCTGCTATAAATGCATCTACTCCCGGGTTTTGAAGTCCAACAGAATTGAGCATTCCCATTGGAGTCTCTGCAATGCGTGGCGGCATATTACCCAATCGCGGTTTTGCAGTCAAACCTTTAACGCATATTCCACCCAGTTTTGATAGATCATAGTACTCAGCATATTCTCTACCAAATCCAAATGTCCCCGATGCCATTACAATGGGGTTTTTGAACTTTACACCTGCAAAGTTGATACTCATGTCAAGTTTATTATTATCCATATTCTTCTTTTCTTTCTCAAAAGTATATTAACGTAACATTTGGAACACAAGGGGGCGGTTCCTGCCATAACTCTTTTACCAAACTACATCATGTGCGTTAAATACAGGACCATCTACACATGCTCGCTTCATTTCGATACCGTCATTTGTAATCCCTGCTGTCTTATCTACATCAACATTCTTATCGTTCTTTATTGCACACGCACAAACCAGGCATGCGCCAATACCACAACCCATTCGTTCTTCCAGAGAAACCTGTAGTGGCACATTATATTTTTCACACAGTCCTGCGACTGCTTTTTGCATTATATTTTGTCCACATGTCATAACTGCTGAATATTTACCTGATTTTAGTAACTCTTCAAGAGGTTTTGTAACAGTTCCATGAATTCCAACACTTCCGTCGTCTGTTGTAATATAAACATTTTCACAAACTCTTTCAAACTCATCAGTTAAAATCACTCTTTTTGCTTCGCGAAATCCTAGTACTGCTGTCACTGTTTTTTTGGCAGACTGAGCAGCAAAGAGCATAGGAGGTGTGCCAACTCCCCCACCAACAACAATGAGGTTTCCGTCCGGCATACAGAAGCCATTTCCGAGTGGTCCAAGTATATCAAGTTTTTGCCCCGGAGCACGCCTTGATAACCACATTGTGCCCTCACCCTTTGTTTCATACACAAGATTCACCTTATCATCCTCTACATAACAAATACTGATAGGTCTGCGCAACAATCGCGCTTCACCACATTTGATATGAAGAAACTGTCCCGCAACTGCCTCTTGCGCCAGTTCACGACTTCTAATTGTAATTGAATAAATATTATCAATTAGTAAGGTGTTTTCAATAATTTCACATAAATATATATCGGGCATTGCACCCTCCTTGTAACTATTAATTTGCGAAAAATATTATATATCATTCTGTGTCTATTTACAACTGCTTAGTAGGTGATATATAATGGAACGAAGTGAGAGTCGCTGGCGAATTTATTCGTCTATGACCGAGCGAGTGAACATTAGAGCAAAGCGATATAATACGTGTTGGTGAAATATAATTGAGAGGAAAACGCATTTATGATTAAGAATATTGACGAACTTTTAAGTAACAATCCGTATCCTGGGCGTGGAATTATTGTTGGATGCAGTGAGGATGGCAAAAAATCGATAGTCGTTTATTTTATTATGGGACGAAGCGAAAACAGCCGTAATCGAGTTTTTGAAAAAACTACCGATGGTATACGAACAGCAGCTTATGATCCAAATAAGCTTGTTGACCCAAGCCTGATCATTTATAATCCTGTTCGCATTACAAACCAATATGTTATTGTCACTAATGGCGACCAAACTGATACAATTCTCAATTCAATAAATAATGACTCTGATTTTTATTCGGCATTACAAACTCGCGAATATGAGCCGGATGCCCCTAACTTTACACCACGCATTTCCGGAATTGTTAAAAATGATGGCAGCTATGACTTATCTATATTAAAAACTATGTCAAACAATCCGGCAGGTTGTCAGCGCAATTTTTATAAATATTCCACTGCAATACCAGGTCTCGGTCACTTTATTTCGACATATGAAACCGACGGGGATCCATTACCATCTTTCAAGGGCGAACCTATACCTATTCATATAAATTATTCTCATGGTCTGGAAGCATTTGCCTTAACTGTGTGGAATGCACTTGATGTAGCGAATAAAGTTTCACTATATGCGCAGGAATCCAACATTGAATCCGGTGATATCAATGGAATGATTATTAACAGACATAACATAAGTGAAAAACCATAAGATTTTAGAAAGGCATGATTTATATAATGAATGAACTTGAATTAAAATATGGATGTAACCCAAATCAGGTACCATCGCGCATTTTTATTGATGAAGGTGATCTTCCTATTGACGTCCTTAATGGAAAACCCGGCTTTATTAATTTTCTTGATGCATTAAATGGATATCAACTGGTACGTGAATTACATGATGCTATCGGCATTCCTGCAGCAACTTCATTTAAACATGTATCACCTGCCGGTGCTGCTATAGGACTGCCATTGAGTGATGTTGAAAACAAGATGTATTTTACTGAAAACATGCCACTATCCCCTCTTGCCTGCGCCTATGCGAGAGCCAGAGGTGCTGATAGAGTCTGTTCATATGGCGACTGGATTGCCCTCTCTGATGTTTGTGATGAAGAAACTGCAGCAATTATCGCTCCTGAAGTGTCTGACGGAGTTATTGCACCGGACTATACCGATGGTGCATTAGAAATCCTCAAGTCGAAGCGCAAAGGTGGATATAATGTCGTAAAAATTGACCCGGATTTTAGACCACGGAATATTGAACGCAAGGATGTTTACGGTATAACTTTTGAACAAGGTCGCAACGAATTGAAAATTGATTCTGATGTGCTAAAAAATATTGTAACGGAAAACAAAAAACTGCCTGAAAGTGCAAAGCGCGATTTAATTGTTGCACTCATTACACTTAAGTATACACAGTCGAATTCCGTATGTTATGCGATAAACGGACAAGCAATAGGAGTCGGTGCCGGTCAACAAAGCCGAATACACTGTACTCGCTTGGCAGGAAGCAAAGCTGATAATTGGTTCCTAAGACAACATCCTACTGTTCTAAATCTACCGTTTAAAGATGATGTAGGACGAGCTGCACGAGACAATGCCATTGATGTTTACATTTCTGATAATTATAATGATGTTCTATGCGATGGAGCATGGCAGGAATTGTTTACCTCGTGCCCATCAATACTTACACGTGAAGAGCGACATAAGTTTATTGTCGGCTTTTCCGGTGTATCTCTCGGAAGTGACGCATTTTTCCCGTTTGGTGATAACATTGAGCGTGCAAAACGCTCCGGTGTAAGCTTTATTGCTCAACCCGGCGGTTCAATACGTGATGATAATGTTATTACAACTTGTAATAAGTACAACATAGTGATGGCATTTACAGGCACGAGGCTGTTTCATCACTAAAATAACTGTTGCATTTTATAAATTACATGATAAAATATACTCGCTGTCGAAAATATTTGCATTTAATACGCTGAGTATTTTATTGATAGGTGCTGTGGCAAATTCGTCGGAATGCCAGTGGCCTTTCAAGGATTTGACGCAGCGCATATCGGCAAAATACCAGTGTAGTGAACGTAAATATTTTCGACCGCGAGTATGTATATCGTAAAAAACAAAACTTTGGAGGTATAGATTATGGCTCATACAATTAGTAGTGAATGTATTTCTTGCGGTGCATGTGTACCTGAGTGTCCTGTAGATGCGATTGTTGAAGGCAGCCCCGTGTATACAATTAATGATGGTTGCATCGATTGTGGCGTTTGCGTAAGCGCTTGCCCTGTAGACGCTATTTCTGCATAAAGTGCATCGAATAATAAAACTGCCGTGTTCACATACGGCAGTTTTTTATTACTCTCATTACATAATCACAATATAAGGAATTAACATTGTTATGCCGGATTCATCAATTGGAAAATTATATCTCGTTGCAACTCCTATCGGAAACCTTTCTGACATTTCCTCACGAGCTATTGATACTTTAAGTAATGTCGATTTCATTGCTGCAGAAGATACCCGTGTTACACGAAAACTTCTGGAGCATTTTAACATAAGAAAGCCTATTGTCAGCTATTATCAACACAATACGCGTATAAGCGGCGAAAAAATACTTTCCCGAATTACCGATGGAGAAAGCTGTGCCCTTGTTACAGATGCCGGAACTCCAGCAATTAGCGACCCGGGTGAGGAACTTGTTCGCGTTTGTGCAGATGCCCGCATACCAATGGTTATCATACCGGGACCTTGTGCTGTTGTGGCTGCTGTCGCATTATCCGGACTTGATTCTAGTCGCTTTACATTTGAGGGATATTTACCTGTTGATAAAAAAAAGCGTAAATTACACTTAAACGAACTTCAAACTGAAACAAAAACAATGGTGCTATATGAGGCACCTCACAAACTCAATCGCACACTTTCAGATTTATTTGATACATTGGGCGATAGACGTATGTCTATTTCAAGAGAAATGACAAAAATCTATGAAGAAACTCTTCGTATGCCATTGTCAGAAGCTATTACACATTTTAACCACGCACCACCTCGTGGTGAATTTGTGCTCGTTATTGAAGGTGCGAATATTCCCACTAATTCAAGCGGTAAGCTGGACGAAGGTATCATATATACAAAAGGGCTGATCGAGCAAGGACTTACCCTTCGCGATGCTGTAAAAAAAGCAGCCGATGATATCGGCTGCTCTAGAAATTTGTTGTATAAAACTATGATCGATGGGTCAAAGTAGTCATATATAGCGATGAAAAACTAATTATCGTCCCCAAACCGGAATCGTGAGTGAAATAACGTATTCACCATCTGGGTTATATATTGTGACAGTCAATTCAATGGCTCCGGCGGTTATACCAGTGACACTTGCTCCATTTCGTATTCCATCATCACCAACAAACTGACCGACAACATCCACGACTGCCGGATTGCTGCTTGCCCATACAATGTCATACCCAGATAGGTCAATACCAGGTGGCTCTACACGTAATCGAATCCCAACAGTTTCTTCCCGTCTGACAGTAAAATCAGGTCTTGTAACACCTGCATATGTAATTTCAATTGAATGAATTTCTTGTGGCGGAGGTGGAGTTGGCGTTGGTGTTGGTGTTGGTTCCGGTATTGGATTAAAAGGTAAATATATTTCGATCTCGTCTTCAATTCCGGGCGTACTTAAATCTTCATCAGGATATGGTTCAGCTACTTCAGGAGCTGATGAAAACCACAATATACCGACACCGACAGTAAATACAGCCAATATCAGTACGCTGATCAGCATTTTTCCTCTCATATTTTCTGAGTTTTCCGAATACTTTCCATGTCCTACGCGACGTGCACCACAATACGGACAACGGCTGCGCACACCGGAGTATTTGCGATCACATCTTGCACATTTAATCTCATTGATTATAGCCATTTTATGATTGTTCCTTTCGCTAATTCCATAACTGCTACACTAACCTACAAGCATAATCCTAGTAATTAATCACTTTAATTTACTATACTTTAGGGTGGTTGTCAATAATTATTTACAAATAGTTACAATTTTTAGGGGCTAGGGATTAGGGGTTAGGAATCCAGTGCTTTTTGTGAATTCTAACTGTTCGCAGCAAACAATGCTTCTGATAGTTTTATGAAGTCGTCTATCCCAAGCACCTCTCCTCGTATTCTCGCATCAAAGCCACATTCTGTCACGATTTCTGTAATTCTTTCTTTACTATGTGTCTTTTCAAAAACAGCAAATAATGCATTAACCAGTGTTTTTCTTCTCTGTCCAAAGGCTGCTTTTACAACACGGAAGAACTTCTTTTCATTCTCACCATCCAATGGCTTTGAGGTTCGTGTTTTCATCCTGATTATAGATGACATCACTTTCGGTCGTGGCATGAAGCATTCAGGTGGAACGTTGAACAGTATCTCCGGTTTTGTGTGATAGTTTGCATAGACAGAAAATGCGCCATACTCTGGGGTTCCGGGTTCTGCACATATCCTAAGTGCAACCTCACGCTGTACCATGACTGTGATTGATTCAAATATATTAGAGTCGATAAACGCTGTAATTGCAGGTGTTGTTATATTATATGGGAGATTCGCGCAGACGTGATATGTAAAGCCGGACATCGTTTTATCTACGGTTTCTTTCAGGTTAAGTTTTAGGATATCGCCTTGAACTATACAAACATTCTCTTGGTCGCTAAATATATTGTTCAGTATTGGTATAAGGCGTTTATCCAGCTCTACTGCTGTTACATGTCCTGCTACTGAACAAAGCTCTGATGTTAATGCACCTATTCCCGGTCCAACTTCAAGAACACCACATGACTTGTCCAGTTTCGATTCTTGAACAATCTTTCTAGGTATATTTGCGTCAATCAGAAAATTCTGTCCCATGGATTTAGAGAACTTAAATCCATGGACGTTGAGTATATCGCGGGTAGTGTGCGTATTTATTATTGTTTTTTCATTTGTCATCATAGTATCCTTAATTATAGCTCAATTTGCATCGTAAATTCAAGTGTTTTTCAATAACCGTCATTGCGGACTTGATCGAGGTCGCTGACAAAGTGCATATTTTTACCTATCGTCATTGCGGCCTCCGAGCCGCAATCTGATAGAATCAAGCTTTGTAATATATCCCGGGTCAAGCCCGGGATGACAAATGGGACTTTGTCAGCAGCCTCGACTTGATCCGCAATCTCACACAATAGCACGCATTATTCATGGGATTGCGGCTCGGTGACCGCAATGACTTAGTTTCTTACCTGCACTTTTATACTATTTTTCGACATTTGCCCACTCATCATATAGATTCGATATCTGTTCTTCAATCTGGTATTTCTTCTGATACAGCTCATCCATCTTGCCATAGTCAGAATCAGCTAAATGCGCTTCTATTTCCTTTTCCAGTGTCATTAACATGGCTTCAGCTTCTGAAATACAAGATTCATAGCTCACCTGTGATTTTTCTGATTTGTTTGTAAATTTCGCCTTCGTAGGCGATTTTTTCTTTTTTTTGTTTGCAGAAGATGTGTCTATGCGCTTCCCAGCAGTATCTAAAACTTTTTGATAATCCTCAAAACTACCTATGTACTCCGTCACCGCACCATCTTTCATGCCCCATATTTTCGTTGCAAACTTGTTTAGAAAATATCGGTCATGAGAAATGAATAGCATAGTACCCTCAAACTCAGATACAGCTTCCTCAATCCATTCCCTCGAATCAATGTCCAAGTGATTTGTTGGTTCATCAAGTATCAAGAAATTCACTTGTTCCTGCATTAGTATGCATAGCTTCAAGCGACTTTTCTCTCCTCCGGACAGATTGCTGACTTGCTTCAATACATCTGAAGCTCTGAACTTAAATCCCGCAAGAATACTTCTAAGCTTATCTTCCGGAAGTGCAATAACATTGCGCAAAGTATCAAGCACAGTTGCACTTTCATCTTCGAATATTATAATTTGTGACATGTATGCAATTTTTATATTACTGCTAACTTTTATAATTCCGGAATTACATGACTCTTCCCCCATTATCATTTTCAAGAGCGTAGTCTTTCCGCAGCCATTTGCTCCAATTAGAGCAATGCTGTCATTTTTACTGATGCTAAGATCCACATCATTTAGCAGTATATTTGTACCGTAACTTTTGTATACCGAATCAAATGATACAACTTCTTTTGCCGCGTAACCGCCGCTATTGAACTCCTCAGTCATCTTTCTCGATACTGTAGGTTTATCCACCTTGTCCATTTGCTCAATCCGCTTTTCCATAGCCAAAGCACGTTTAGCCAAGCCTGTATTTGATGGGTTTATT
>Ga0123355_10005270_pt1 | contig 18887 bp, 14 predicted proteins | sample TergutEmb28metaG_3_FD_89872 | JGI IMG/M metagenome (GOLD analysis project Ga0123355, IMG submission 89872) | Embiratermes neotenicus P1 segment gut microbial communities from Petit-Saut dam, French Guiana - Emb289 P1 | ecosystem: Host-associated > Arthropoda: Insects > Digestive system > Gut ... | reverse complement strand
TTGGGACTGTAGGGAGGGATGCTCTTGTGACTGGTTACAGCACCACAGCTGGGAGGTTGGGACTGTAGGGAGGGATGCTCTTGTGACTGGTTACAGCACCACATCAGGAAGGTTGGGACTGTAGGGAGGGATACTCTTGTGACTGGTTACAGCACCAGTGGCCCTGGGCATGAAGCTGAACCTTCCACTCCACCATGTGTCCTCATGGCAGGCAGGTGGACAACTTCTGTCTGACTAAAATTACTTTTCTTTACCTGAGAGCTGTTTGGTAGTGCTATGACTATTGGCTTTCCATTATCTGTTGTTTCTGTTATTGCAGTATCCAATGGTATGTCTTGTAACAACTCAATACCTGCAATACATCAAACAGAATAGCTACTGCAGACACTTCAGTAAGGACAACCAGAGTCTGTGGGATGAGATCTGAACCCAGGACTTCTAATACACAAGTTGGGCATGCTGGCACTTGACCAGAATATTTGGTTACTTCTGAATTAGAATAGGCAATGGAACATAATCCATGACAGCTGAAGAAATTTTGTGATAACATTTGTATGTCATAATCAGTCAAATTGTGTCATATTTGTATGCCCTCATATTGCTCCAATTGTACGTACGCATAACTCACATTATGTCCGGTATGCCCTGATCACTCATAATGGTGCATAATGTTCAAACCAAAGGTCATCATTACCTAGTTCAGAAGCAAGTGCTTCAGTACCATGGCCATGAAGAGACATAGAATGCTGACATTTTGGACACAAAATTGTGTTCATATTCTGGACAACTCCTATAATTGGCACCTTCAGTCTCTGGAACATGATGGCACCTCTCCTAGCTACTTCCAGTGCTGCAGCCTGGGGTGTTGTTACCAGCACAACACCTGATAACAACAAATAGTGACAGTGATAGCATTGTTATTTATAGCTCATTTATTTATTGCAGCCACTCTTTATAAATGTGCCATCTGTCCCTCCTTAGTGACAAACAGCCCTCCTTAGAGCCATCAGAATTCATATAGCAAATTTCATGAAAATCTGGAAAGTGGTGTAGTCACTGACATTAGGTCACAGATGGACAGATAGACAGACAGACATGGTATTCACATAAAACATTCTTTTTTTTTACTTCATAAAGAATGCCTAAAAACTTATCTAATGAAAAGATCTGTGTAAGCAATAAAACTGTAGCAACTTAATTAACAGGCAATTTAGTGTAACATTAAAAAACCAAAATATATGGAAGGATTCTCAGGATGGCTAGTGCTGGGTAAGGTGGCATACTTCAGTTGGAAATGGTATTAATAACATGTTCTGTTGGCTTACTTCAGCTACAGATGGCACTAATAATGTGTTCTACTGGCACACTTCAGTTACAGATGGCACTAATAATGTGTTCTACTGGCATTCTTCAGTTACAGATGACACTAGAAATGTGTTCTGCTGGCATACTTCAGTTACATATGGCTAATAATGTGTTCTGCTGGCATGCTTCAGTTACAGGTGGCAAAAATTATGTGTTCTGCTGGCATTCGTCAGTTACAGATGACACTAGTAATGTGTTCTGTTGGCATGCTTTGCTTAAAGATAGAATTACGAGGGGGTGCTGATAAGTCTTTAGCCCGACCTACTTCCTGATGTCGTAGGACAGAATCAATGGTGTTGTTAGAAAGAGGGGTCTGTTCATGTGCCGAATTGCAAGTATTTTATTGTTACAGAGGCTGAAAGGAAGCATGTCAGACGATGCGCGCAATTTCAACAACATGGAGACACGAGCTGTCATGAAGTTTTTTTTTTTTTCCTGCAAGGCAAGGTGCTGAAGGAAATTCACGCCATTCTGAGAGAAACACTAGAGGAACATGCACCATCATAAACTGGGTGGCCCAGTTTAAACATGGTGATTTTTCCACCTGTGATGTGCCTCATCCTGGATGACACAAAACAATGACCACCCCGGAGATTATTTATCAAATTCACGAGCTAACCTTGGAAGACCACCGGATTTTGGCTAAATCAATACCTGAGCAACTGGGCATCTCACATGAGCAGGTTGGGTCCATCATTCATGAAGATTTGGACATGCGGAAGCTCTCCGCAAAGTGGGTCCGAAATGCCTGAATGTGGATCAAAAATGTCAATGGTGCCAGTCTGAGCAACTTTTGGAATTTTTTCGGTGCAATCCAAATGATTTCCTATAGTGATTGGTGACCACTGATGAAACCTGGTTATATCCCTATGACCCGGAGACAAAGCAACAATCAATGGAGTGGCGGCATAGCGGCTCACTCCGCCCCAAAAAATTCTGAGTGCAAAAATCCGCTGGAAAAGTTCTCGCCTCCATTTTTTGGGATCAAGACGGCATCCCCCTCATTGATTATCTTCCAAAGGGCCAAACTATCAATGCGGAGTATTACTCATCTCTGCTGGTGCAATTGAAGGACATTTTGAAGTTAAAATGCTGCGGGAAGGTCACCAAGGGTGTCTTGTTTTTGCACGCCAATGCCCCGGCCCACCGGGCACTTGCAACCCAGAAGAAAGTGGCCTACCTGGGCTTCCAATGTCTTGATCACCCACCCTATTCTCTGGATCTGGCCCCTTCAGACTACCACCTGTTCTGTGGACTGAAAACACAATTGAAAGGTCGCCATTTTTCGTCCAACATGGAGGTCATGGCTGCCGCGGAGACCTGGTTGGATGGACAACTTTCTGATTTTTTTTTTTTTTTTTTTTGTTGGGTGACTTGCAAAGGTTAGAGCAATGGACCAAGAAGTGTATTGAGCTTCGTGGGGAGTATGTTGAATAAAACCCCAGTTTGGATGCTGTAGCTTGTTTCCTTCCTGCTCAGGCTAAGGACTTATCAGCATCCCACATAATAATATGTTTTGCCAGCAAACTTCACTTACAGGTGCCATTAATACTGTGTTGATGGTATACTTCACTTACAGATCGTACTAATAATGTGTTTTGTACCTGCCAATGGCAAATTCTGGACAAGAGAGAGGTGAGTGTCCCCTGTTCCAGGAGGTGTGTCCACCACAAGGTAGTCAACTGCATCCCATGCCACTTGACGCAGCAGCTTTTCAATTGCACTCATCACCATGAGTCCTCTCCATATAACTGGTGACTTCTCATCCACAAGGAAGCCCATTGACATGCTGAAATCAGAAACATCTGACATGAGGGTTTCTTGCAGCCATGGATGACACGATTATGGTTACCTGGGAAGTGACACTTTGACGTCTAGTGGTTCAGAGGAACATGTTCTAACATGCAGATGGAAGTACCAAATTTCTCTGAAACATTGGTACCTCTTTAGTAGACTACAGCGCATCATGTCCCAGAAGATCATGATCATGATATAACATTTGTCTGACTGATTAACATATTAACTATCTAAAGCGAGTTTTCTTTGTCAAAATTATAGGCATTTCATTGTATCCTAGATGTTTAAAAGTACTACAAACAAGCAAGACAAAAGTAAAAACAGAGGGAAAAAAGAATAATGAATGCTCATCGCAGCAGTCTCTTCTAAAATGGCAGTTGTTCCACAACCTCCCACAAGACAACAAATCATAATGGGACAAAACTAAGAACAACTGTACTGCAAAGCATCATAGATATGTGGAAGAAGTCTCTACTAGAAGCTGATAGATGGCAGATCATCCTGCTGCATTTCTCTGGTTGGCCAAGAGGAGACGGCAGTACTTCTTGAGGGCAAACTTGACACCACAAATCTCCAACAGTACTCCTGCACTGTTCAAGGCATTAAGGTCTGGCTAGCAGTATGTAGGAGAAGTCAGTTCATGAGCCAAGATAAGAACCAAGTGCCATTGCAGCAGTAAATATCCTACTGGATTATTATTTGTCAGGGCAACTATGAGATTAGAGTAAATACATATTCTAACTTGCCCCTAACCCGATCCAGTTGAATCCAATCCCACTTCTTTAAGATCAAGTTTGATAGTATTCTGCCATCTATACTTAGGCTTTCCAATCAATCTCTTTTCTTCCAGGTTCCCACCCCCCAAGATCCTGTGTGGATATTTCTTCACTCCCATGCGTTCTACATGCTCTGTCCATCGCTCTTTGCTTGTCTGATCACCCAAACAATATAGTGTGCAGTAAAAAATTATGCAGCTCCTTATTATGCTTGTGTAGACCACTTAACAACAAGAATGTAAGCATGGTGATGTTTGTGATGTAGTTAAACGTAATAAAAATTTAACTTTTAGTCTTTGGGTTTCCAATTTTGTCTATGATTTTAGTGATTTTTCAATGTGCACCAAACTTTGATTATAGTGAGATGACAAAGTATACATTTTATCCACTTTCTGCAGTTCTAGCAGAGCACTACTACAGTCCCCTGATATGCCGTGAACTGCTCACCCAGTGACACAGTGCCACATCCTAGAAGACCTGAATCATCAGCAGCACCACTGTGACAGTCTTGAATCTTGCAATGTGATAAAATTTGGCATGAGTACGGGAGGTTGTTTAGGACATTGTGTGCATCTACTGTCCAATGTTTTTCAAAACTTAATTTTTAAATTCTAGGAATTAATGACAACTGACAGTTTTGCATTCTAGTGCTTAATGCTACAATTTGATGGACCATAAACTGACTTAGACTTGCTTAATATAAAAAGCAACTTACCACTGCAATCCATAATTGACTAAAGGGATCATCATGTTATCTGAAAATGAATTAAAACTTCTCAATTGCATTTTCTAAAATGTGCTTACATATTAATAAAGTGTTTGAAGAATGTGCACTTGGTTATATGTGTATGTGCTTCACTTCATTTTCTGCCTCCATCTTCAGAGTAGTCAATTTCTAAGATGATATAGCATCAGTGATAAATTAGTGAATGAGTACAAAGCATTGTTGGAATGATACTAATTCAGAGAAAATCCTACCCCAGTCAACTAGTCCACTATAAATCCAGCATGGACTGGTCTGAGATTGAAACCCAGCCTCCACAGTGGCAGGCCAGTGACTAACTACCTGAGACATGGCATGGCCCACAAGCTATTATTCTGGCCAGCAGATGTATGCAGTATTTTCCCAGAATACTGTAGTCTTCACTTTCTTTCCATGTTGGAATCCTTCAGGTATTATCTTGCTGTTCCCTCCTGCTTCAGCACACCTGAAAGAATCTGTGTCTCAGGAACAGCAGCAGCGAAGGAACATACCTTTTGTTAGTAGCGGAGTTTCATGCAGGTTCATCATAAGTGGAATGGAAGGACCGTACACATCTGTGTCAAGCAGTACCACACCTTTGTTTGGTTCAATAGCCTTCAGTGCTGCTGACAGGTTAACTAATAAGAGAAAAAGCAATGCTATCATAATAAACAGGGTCCTTATTTTATCTGAAAACTATGATTTGTCACTTCCCACTGCTATTTCACTGCCAGTATGGGCACTCGGCTTCAGTGGGCTATACTAGCCTTGATAAGCAACCTAACAGGAAGTAATAAATCCCAACATTTGCATACAGATTACCCATATGCTTCTCTACACTAACGCTTACATTAGAATCCACCATTCAAGGGCTCAGAAATATGAGTATTTGAGAGGTAGAAATTTTAATATTGCTTCTTTTACAGAAAACTCACCTGCAGTTGTGGATTTTCCAACACCACCCTTCCCTGAAGCCACAAGTATTATATGTTTGACTCCTGTAATTGGTTTCTGCTTTGGCAATCCACGTGCCATGAGCTGTGCCTGTCTGTCTTCCAATTTTGAATTGCCATTCTTTTGGTGATTACAACAAATGTTCACCTGAGAGTGAAAACAATATTTGACATTTATTTCATTACAGTAAAATTATGTACACTGACACTAGAAATTAAGCACTCAGCTCTACAGAATATGAAGTCTTACAGTACTAGTATTTGTCACATGTAATGTGCTTGGTATGACTGGGTGAAACAGAGAGTAACTTTACCCCACAATGCAAGGGTATGAATGTCAGGCTTCATCTGCCATAGTTACAATAGACTGTATTCTCTATGAAGCAGAGTTGAGGCTGGAGAAGCAGTTGAGCATTGGCATGTAATACAGCACATCACAACCAGATGGCAGCATTGCTATAGATGAAACTAACAGATCTAAGAGTAAAGGAATGAGTGATGAAAGGAGCAATGCAGCAGTTCATCAGTATTATGGCAGCCTCTCGTATGGCTAGTATAATTAAAAAACTGTTGGAATGCTTAAACTCAATGTCTACCATGCCAAAATGAATGAAGTATATAAATAAAGGAAAGGATTACAACAGTCAAACACAACAGTATTTTATAGTGTTCTTAAATATACTATAACAATATGGACATATTGTTATAATATAATATACTATAACAATATGGGCATATTGTCATAATATAATATATTTAAGCACACTATAAAATAGTGTTGTGTTTGACTGTTGTAATCCTTTCCTTTATTTATGTTGGAACGCTGATTACAAGGATCATACTGGGATAAATCTTTTGGTACAATAATGTACCAGGAATACATACATACATACAATGATATAGTTGCTTTCTTTGTTTATGTCACAGTGTGCAACAGCTAGAACTTCAAATTAGGAATGACAACCGAAATTGCGTCCACAAACTCTAACATAATACTTGTACACTGCTTGCAACAGCCCTGGCTACTGCAATAGTGGCAAGGGAATGTAGCAAATTTCATAATATTTTAAATGTACTCTATTAGATCTGTGGTAGGGAACTGATCAGTTACATCTCTATATATATACACTAGAAAATACATGTGATTTGTACTACAACATACACAGGGGTTTTTGGATGTTGACTGAGCAGGATTGAGCACTGCAGAGAGAGTGGTGTCATTGGTCACTATGCAGCAACAAAGTTGTCCACTCTCTGTGAGCAGTCCCACAATTAAAAAAAAAATCTGGAATTATATATATTGTTACTATACACTCTATGAGGGAATTTTTAGATTCTAGAATGGGTTCTGCTATAAGCTGGACACCTTGTATATGTATTTAGTATTAACAAGTGCACAATTATAAATATGAGTAAATACTTTTGTGTTACTTCTGCAAAATTTATGACAACAGAACATAATAATGTACCTACATCCCACATTCATTAATTCTGTATTCACACTCAATTAATCCACAAAAGGTCACATACGAGACCATGGGGTATAGAATTGGTCAAAAATTACAAATATACAAATAACTGTTGTAACAGACATTAGAAAAGTATAAAATATGTCCAACAAGAAGCAGAACAGTAAAAGAAATACAAATAATATAATAATACTGATACACTAGAATTTATGTATGTATTATTAAATTATAAAAACTGAAAAAAGCTGGAAGACACCTATCATGAATATAAGTCGAACATAATTAGACATTATATACAACCAGACAAAGAATTAATGCATACAACTCTAAGTCATATTATAAGATGGTAGTAACAAATTTAATAAGAACAGACATGTTATGCATTGAAGCGTAATGAAAGGTTACAAAAAATTATATAAGGCAATATATTATGTAACCAACCAAGATCTTAGATACTGTTGTAATTAAAATATTCAACCAATGTATGAAAAGAATTTGAATAAAGAAAATTCCTTAGAACCAATTTAAACTGTTTAATATTATGAGACAAATCTTTTATATGAAGACTATTTGAAAATCTTAATGCCCACATAATAGATACCTCCTTGATAAAGTGACAATTTAGATGTAGTCTGATGAAGATTAGAACTTTTTTTAGTATCCTTACCATGAATATCTGAATTGACCAAATCTTGCATTGGACAATAACAAGTCAAAGTTATGTTAACAATCTGAATGAAGATACTTTATATGTTAATATAACATTATATTCCGACAAACTCTAAAATTTTTTTGCAGAATAAATTATTTACGTTTACACACACACACACACACACACACACATATATATACATATATTACGGACAAATTTGTACAGACTTACACTGAATATGTTACGTTTACTTAAGGAAAGTAGCAACCTTCTTCCTTCAATGATGTTACGCATATCTGTAGTTCAGAGTGCTTGTATATGTACATAGCACACTATATAACGACGATTAAATTTCTTTAAAGCTAGAATATTACAATTAAATAAATTTTCTTGGGTTTAAGCATTAAAAGATTAGGATTTTGTTCCGAAACATCACTTTTTTACTTCTGTCGTATGGCTCACCAAAGATTATCAACTTACTGACGCTGTTGTCATAGTAACGAGTATGAAAAGGTTTCATTTAAGAGTCAAATGCACGATTTAATATACCATTCATAATTTATTATTCGTAACTTAGCAGCCTAAGACAAATAAGACCACAGTAAAATTTAAAATAATAACGTATGTGTGTTGTAATGTGTTTACTAATTTTTTTACTTGTGTTTATTAAAGATATTGCACCTATATTGCGCGTGGTAGAAATGTTTGCTTCGTATAATTCTCATTCCCACCGGAAGTATCATATGTTCACGACTCTTCAATCCATCTACGTAAAGTGGCAAGAAGATTGATGTTTTTAATATGTGACAGTAAGTTTATTTTAAGTATATTTTTACACGTGCGTTGTAGAGTGTATTCTAAATGCACATACCACTGGTTTTATGTATTTGGCCACTGTTTTGAATTCAAGATGTGTGTTTATGCTTATGTCAAACTAGCCTACGCCGAGACAACGTCCATCGCAGGCGGTAAAAAGCCTACCCCTAATGTCTTGTCAGTTGAATTTCGGGGGAATATGTGGTAACAGATAGTGAAAATCATTGTATTAACCGATGTTTGTAGTGCCATGAGGTGGGTGCTATTAACAATTACGTGTAAAATACTCAAACTTGCATACATATGAACCAGTACTCAGGGTTATAGTGTAAAGAGCCATTAGCTCCATTAATACAGGCTAGGACAGGAAAGGTACCAAACTTGAAGTGCTGAGAAAGTCAATTTATGCGTCGATTTTTGTCGAGTTGTATAAATGAAGTTATTTCTACTGGGCAAAATTATTGTTATTTGAATTTAGATTTAGTTTGTATCCCAAATGTTGTCAGAAGTATACTTCTCGTCGTATTCTCAAAGTGGATTGATCGACACAAGTCAAATAGGTTTGAATTTAAAGTTTTGCATTGAAATGTATTATTGTTTACTTAGAAAGTGTGAAAAGATATGCAGGGCTTGTAAATTTGGCTGTAGAAAACAGGGTGTTGTATGCTCCATGTAACTGCAGTTATTTTTAAATTGTACCTCTGACAGTTGATAATTGGACGCGAGTCTTATAAATTGGTATAATTGAGTCGGTATGTATCCAGATTTTATGTAATTTACATATGATTTGTGAAATGTTCAATGCAGTGGACGCATTTTTAAAAATAATTTGTGTAGGATATTGTCACAGCTATTTGTTCATAATTTAATTCTTTCATATGCTTCTTTTGCCAGTGTATACCAGGCTTCTATTGTGGTATTTTGAAATTATTGTTGCCTGAATTTGCCTGTAGTAAATTTATCATCAACTGATATTAGACATTATTGTCAAACAGTGCATTTTGATTTATGACTTGCCTCCTGTTTGTTAGCATGGTTCTAATTACCTGAACTAGGGGATGGAATAAGAGCTGAATCATATTTTGCAGCACCATGAAACTGTGTGTGTAATTGTGTGTTTCTGTATGTGCACACATGAGTGTGCATGTGACCGTGCACACACGAGTGTGCATGCGTCCATGCACACACGCAAATCTATATACATGGTGTCCTGAAGGTACTTGACTGAGATTATACTTGTGTTACACTTCAGTACTATTTTGTTTATAACCAAACACCAGCAGGAAGTGAAAGTAAGGAGCTACAAAAGTGTTACTGTTGTCTATACTGTGTTCAGTGTGTTTTTCATGTCTCCTAAACACCAAGTTGTAAATAATATAGTAGTGTTTTCCTGGAACATGAGCATGTATTGGTAAACTGACTTCTAGGACACTGGGATACACACATACACATGAGTGCACATACACACACAGGGTGGTTGAGGACTCTTACTTTGAAAGGTTATGGCTTTCTCAGTATCTGAGTGTCTAACAACAAGCAAGCCAGTGTGTTTAAGTTTTGTTGTTATATTTACAGTAAATATTCAGAATGACCACCATTAATCTCATCACCTATCTTGGCATGTCACTTGACATATCTCTTGATTACTGTATCCCTGGTCTTATCTACATAGGCCTGGTTGCTGAGAACAGCAGCTGTTTCTGACAGACCTAAGTGCATAGGTGTTTTACTGCCCTTTGATCTGAGGGCAGGAACAGATCCATTTAGTGAAATGTGTTCTGTTTTTCATACAAGGTGACAAAGTGCATGAACTTAGTAATCTCAAGGTGATAATGAGTGATGAATTTATAATCCAGGACATGTATGACCATAAAACAAATGAAGAAATGAGTGAAAAACTAAATTTCTACAGTTGCGGATTATAGATGAAAATGGACTCAACATTATTAAGAACTCACAATACATATATTTCCAAGTTAGCAGTAGACTGGCAGAAGAAACGTAGGTTGACCAGGGAAGATGGAGAGACTGATAGGCGTGAAGACAGAACAAAACAGAAAATGGAATATACCCTGTTGCTGATGATAGTGGTGTTGATGATGACAAAGTGTAAAACATTGCGGACCCATATGCGTGAATTTAATTTGTTGTTTCTTTCATATCCTGAATGTTTTTCTTCGACACAGGTTTTTCTTGGTTTCCCTGTGTCTGTAAGCAAATGCTGTGATGGTTCCCAAGATTCGAAGTTGCCACTACATGCTTCTAATATAGGCCTTCCAACTTAAATTTATTAGTAACCAATTTCATATTTTGTATACATAAAAAATAACCACTGCCACCGGGTGACAACCCAATTGCAGATAATAAATATTATTATTATTATTATTATTAAATTTCATGAGATCCTTACTCACAGCTATCTATTGTTAATTCGGAATTAAGCCTCTTGGCCAAACAGAACTGCAGCTGTACAAACAGTTACAAGTAAATATATATCTGTGGGGTTTTGGGGTCTCACAGTGGTGTAGTTGAGGTTTCATGTCTGGCTGGATGTTACACTTTGTTGCTGGATGAGTGTTTCCAGCATTTCAGAGGATCAGCCTTCGTCTTCAGGGGTGACACAGTCCAAGACTGGATTGTTCGACCGTGCAGAGTGCTTGTGTCGCTCCACTTACTCTTAACCTCAGCAGTCAGCCACTTTACCCATTAAACAGATGGTGTGCCAGGCACCAGACCTCAGATCATCCGGCTCATAGCTGAGTCACTGTACTGACTAAACTATCTTAGCTGTCCATCATAAGTGTGTTTATCATTTCCTCTGAACCACACAAATCCAATTGGTGAGATGTGCTTCCTGATCCTGACTGAACCAAATTCCCAAGCTCGTGTAGAATTAAAGCATTCTTTAAATGTATTCTCCAACCACAACATGATATACTGCCCAATTGAAGCTCCTTTGAGCACCATTTGCTGCATGTTATGCAGAAAGAGAATGGAGTGCTATCTGAAACTGTTCTGACACTCCTGCACTAGCGACCAGCTCTACTGCAGTTCGTTCCGCTGTTTGTACTGGTAGCTGTACACACTGTCATGAACATAAGATGAGAGGAAGCAGTGAAAAACGTCTGCGTGAGGTTTGAGGTCTCCACATCATTGTTGTTGAAGATTCTGGTCTTTTGGAATGTGACAGTGTTATGCTGAGTTCATATTGATGAACAGTTGAAAGGATGTAGTGCCTGCATTTTCAAGAAGAAAAACTTCAGCTGTTTTGTGCAAAATGGCTGACCCAAGACAACTTAGAATGGATATGTAACTTTCGATTTCTATCATTTGGAAAAGGCCTGAACCTAGCCTGACCCGAAACATTGTCCATGCAACCATTGTGAGGGCCAGGTCAGGCTGCAAGTGCAAACCTCCAATCGTGGATGCATGGTTACCTGTGTTGATACTTAGGTGATTTTAAAAAAGTATCTCCTTTTAGAGGGACAGAGGACAGGATCTTGAACCGCAGCATCAACCTTGAAAAATACAAGGTGCCTTAGGAAAGGCTTGCACATATGGTATGGCCTGCCTGACTGCAATGGAGAAATGATTTACAGTCATGAATTGTGCTCTGCAGGCAGCACAATTCAACAGTGTGGTACATTGACTGAAATGTCAGATAATTCAGTGGAAAACATTTTTAAGTTTATGAAAGTTATTTCACAGTAGTCTGCCATTTGCTCTTACTTTCCATTATTGCCCCGGAACTCAAGCTTAAAGTGTTAATTTGGCCTTGAAGTTTGTAATTTTTGTATAAGATCTGTGTAGGCAATTGCCTGGTTTGTTGTGAAGCTCTGCCATTTTATCCAACATGGCTGTGCGGCATAGAGCTGATAGATCTTGTGTACTGGTGTGTGGGTTTTCACAGCAGTTGTTGTTAATGCGTTGGCCACCTTTAGGTTTTTACAACATGTAGTAAAAGTTTATGAACCAGATTCAGTCATGCTAAAGATGGCAGCAGTATAATCCCTTGAAACATGGGAACAGACCTTTACTACACAGTTTTAAAAGCCCCTGTAAAAGACCATCATATGAACTTTGGTGTTGATGACAATATAGTATTTTGTCTGCATGTGAGTTTATTTTGTCTTTGTTGCCAGTACGGTTCACAGTAGTTTATCAGCCTCCTCATCAGTTCCGGTTTTGTCATTGCATGTTGCAAGGAGATTTCAAAGCAACCTGAGACTGTTTCATGAGAGGCAAAGCAGTTTTGTGTATTCATGATTTTTATGATAATATAGCCCACCCTGTTGCATCGAGTGGTGTGACGAGGACTCATTAATGAATTGGAAAGGAAATTATCATGGGATGGTATGAGGTATGGTGGATTCTGAATGTTTGTGATAATTGGGCCTGGTAAAACCATCACAGACATTGGAATCCGATGTCAGTGTAAAATGCCTATTTGGTTCCAAGAACTTATGAAATACCAGTAGTGAAGATGCTCATGAATGTTTATTTGTAATAAAATACAGACACTTTTTGGAAGTATACAATACACTGAACAGTTGCAAGTGAGGCATATTCCATAGAGATGGTTGATGATGCTGGCTCATCCTTGTCAGATTTGAAGGCAATCAGTTGAAGATGGAGGAATTTGGGTCAGTTGCAGCACAGTAACAGGAAACAATACATATGCAGTGTAGTTAGAGGGCACAGAAGTACTGTGAATGACAGACTGTGACTGAGCTGAGAGTGGTCTGTGCAGTGGCATGACAGTGGTGACACCAACACACAGGCCACATGGTCACATCCTGATTTGTCAGAACCAGGCATGGAAGGTCAAAAAATGGTACGTAAATGAGTGATTGTGGAAGATTGACACCCCGGACATTGAGATTCTGTTGTATTGTACCAACATTTGCCTGCAGGGACTGAAGAGGTCATGGCAAACTGCAGTCAGGGTAGGGACAGGAGACTGTTGCAGCTGTGATGGGAATGATGTGGTGGAGGTGGTGGTGAACAAGCGTAGTGTTGAGTAGAGTTACAAAATTGGAGGTTCTTGTAGCAGTGTTGTTGAAGATTCAGGTCTTCTAGTGCATTGTGATACATCATTAGATAATTAGTTCCTGACATTTTAGAGGATCATAGTGCCTTTTGAATGCTGGCAACTGATTTCCCAGCAATACAGTATCATATCCCAGTAGACTTTTTTCTGTGTGACTAGTCCGTTCATCTGCACGATTATTGCAGTGTTGTATGTGCTGGGTTGTAGCATGTTGTGTGGCGCCAGATATATGAAAGCGTGTTCTTTGTGTCTTTCCAGATTTAAAATTGTTGCGTGTGGGAGCAACAGATAATGGGATTGAAGGCTGCCATCCAGGCATTGAAGTAAGTATGTTTTTATTACACATGGTGTAGAAGCAGCATTTTTTAAATTTTTATAGAAAGCAAAGTGTTTGTTTTGCGTGCGCGTGCACACACACACACACACACACACACACACACATACATTGTCTTTCTGTAGTGTTACATTTAAACACGGCTTTGCTCTAGTCATGCAACGAAAGCCAACTGTGTGCACACTTGCCTGTGTTGCAACATTATGCGGCAGTACTGTACCGCCCTTTATGTGACCACCGCCACTGCACAGAACATGGTGCTGCACACAACTCGAGAGGCTCTGATTCATACCAAGGTGGGTTGGTTCTGCCTTTTATATGAAGCATTATTGCTTGATGTCTCTGATGTCACCAAGACTTTAGTCAAGGATTCCAGTCTTTTAGGAAGGGATACTGTGATGGTGGGTGAGTTGTTCCTGACAGTTTGAAGGTTTATGGTGCCTTTGTCTTAAGGGCCAAGAAGTCCAAGAAGAATGGGCGATATGGGAGGAAGTGTGGTAAGTGTAGTTGTAGTGGTTATGAATGTTGGCTAGTCTGAGAGGCAGGGGAGGTGTGGGAGTGGCCATGTGTGCTGGTGTGGTCTTATTAGACATTGTGTGGTGAGGGAGCTGGTAACTGACCTGTAGTGAACCTGGGGACAGGGGGCTGGTGGGGGGGGCTGTTGGTTCAGATCTGGCAGAGTTGGGGATGTAATGGGGGGGTGCATTAAACGGTCAGATATCAGGGGTCCTGAAAAGGGCTGGTACTGGTACAGTTGATGAAGATTTCACCTACTTTGGCACCATGAAGTGTCCGCATATTCACCACGAACTTCAGGCTGTAATACAGATGGAGTGAAGAGAAAGTGAAGTGGCACAGCGAGTTTTGAAACATTGGGAGTCATTAGCCCAACAACACAGTGTCATTCCAGAACACCTGAGACCTCAGCAGCACTACTGTGTGAACCTCAGATCTCACAAGACTGTAGTCTTTTGTGAAGCGAAACTTCATAAGAATTCCAGTATACCATTGAGTGAGTGCCTTGTAGCTCATTAATTTGTATGGTAGGAAGTGTGAAAATTGGTTCTGTTGCTGTTTTGTGGTATCATTTTTTATGTCCAGTAATGAGATTGTACCCTGTACAATGCTGTATGTTATTGCACTGTCCATGCACCCTGTTACATATACCATTACATCAGGAATCCTTCTGTTTCTTTCCACTCAGGTTTCTTCAGCTTTGCCTGTAGACCACTCATATTTAAGCAGAACTTGTATGTTTACTCCTTTGACACCGGTGAACATGAAATTGTAGCGGAGAAACCAATGGTAATCACCTGCTTTCCATAAAAGAGTGTAAACTTGCCCCTGGGCATATCATGAAGGCATACAGGTGGAGGAGAGCAGTAATGCTCATATTCTGTCCATTTTACCCTGGGGGAAAGGGCCTCGACTACCTACTGAATAGAAGGCTGGGTGTGTCACAGAGCTAGCCTGGAGGTTTAGAGAACTAGAAAGTTTTGTGCTTGGTCAGCAAATTTGATGTGTATTGGACCCTTAAAGAAACTCACCATACACTGGTACACTCACCTACACCACTGCTACTACACACATGAAAATTGTAACCATTAAAACAATATAAACATGTTATTAGCTATGACCACTCGGCAGAAAAACTGCAAAACTTCGCACCTAACACACACCACAAAGACCATAACTTATATTAACGCCACCTCATGCATCTTTACAGAACCGGACAGCCCATGTAGTAATCAGCACTATAGTCGTGAGCGCCTGATGATGGGCATAGCAGTGCCCAAAACATGTTGAGCCTATCATAAGTGTAATGAAACAATAAGTGGCATCTAGTTGGTTCTTATTCTTCAGCTTGGTCAGCAGTTTATCCCTGGTTTGTTGAGCCTGTAGCTAGTCGCTGTACAGTTTGTGCTGTTCTGGCTCCCTGGTTTCTTTACACTGTAAATAAAAGTTAACAGATGCTGGTAAGAAGCCGTAGGCATGGAGTTGATTATTTGGCCAAGAGACAGTAGGAAACTGTAGGAAATGGCATCTGAGACATGAGGCAGGGTGTGACCTAGTTGACCACAGTCAGTGTCTTTATGATCATAGGTCAGACTGAATGACGAGGCAACACTCACCATTCAATCATTGTGTCATGTCTCAGTTGGTGCTATATGATCATTGCAGTTGATGCAGCTAAGAAACAGTTCAAACTGTTGCATTTCTGATGTTGCAGGAAAGCAGAGAAGTTAAAAGAAAAAGTCCAGAATTCAAGAGACTTGCTTAATGACAATGAAGCCTGGGTATGTCAGCAGCAGTTGCAGGTGGGTGCAGTTGTGCAGTTGCATGTGCTTGTTGACTGGCAGTTATTGGAGAATGACAGACAGACACTAACAGTTCAAAATTCAGAACAGATTAAATCTGGGAATTACTGCTGCCATTCACTTCAGAAGTTTCTCTCTTCCTATCTTCCATCAAGAAACATAAAGGTAACAACATAAAATTATATTATTGTGCCTTTCCTACTCCGTTATTGGGCCTGCATTTGTCAGCTGAAGTTCTGCAGGACCCAGGTAACAACAAAGCATGGAAGCATGTAGGAGGCAAGAAAATGTACATACACAAACACAAAACAAATGTTTGCAAGGTTTGATACTGTCCCACACATGAAGGTGAATGTACGAGTAGGTTGATAAATGACAATAGCCACATTGCTGAAACTGTTCAGATGTCACTGTTCAAGTTATGTGAGTAAAATAAAATAAACATGCACAGTATGTGCCACACATGGCATCACTAAATATACAGTATGTGCTGCAACAATACATGATGTTGCACATTTCTCTTGTTTTGCATGGGTGTGAAATACAGTGGTAACGGAACGTAGACTGAGGGGATTTGAAACAGGGTGCCAAGGAGAGTACTGGACCTGTGAGGGAGGAAGTACAAGACCTTGGAGAAGACTGCATGATGAGGAGTCTTATAATTTGTAGTGCCTGCCAGGTGTATAAGGGTGATGAGTTGGGTGGGATGTATAGCACACATGGGAGGGAATAGAGATGCATATAAAGTTTTGCTCAGGAAAAAAACTTGAAGAATAGAGCTCATTTGGAAGAACTAAGCATGGATGTCAGATTAATGTTAAAATATCTTGAAGCGATAGGGTGGGGGAGCTGAGAATAGGTACCGTTGGTAGTGTGCACTGATGTGTTGCAGGCAGCAAGTTGGCTTGATACAGCAACACACTTGTGCCACACTGCATTACATTACCTTGAGGGCTTTAAATCTGGTGTGGTGGTAAAGTGTTTTGTGCTGCTGTGCAACTGTGACTTCCCAAGAAGGGCTATGCTTCTTTGGTGTGGTTTGTACAATAGAGTCTGTGTTTGTGTTTGTTCTGGATCAGTACACCACTCAGAAATGTCGGAATCTCATTTTCAATATAAAACACTTATTTTGCTTCAAGAACTTTTGAAATACCAGTAATAAAAATAGAAAATAATTTCAGAAAGTGTGAACAAATTTTTATTTTTGATTTGGGAAGAAAAGTTGTTTGTTGTGTCTTCTTTGTTCACTTTGTCAATTGAAGTCGACAGCAAACTCCAGGTTTCCCACTTGATCAGCAGACTGGCACTGCTGTGGGTGCTGTCAGACGTAATGCATGGCTTTAACAGTGAAATAACAGTGAAGTGCAGCACTGTAGTGCAAAACAGCTGAGAGTTGGGGAAACCGACTTTCCAGCCATGTGGCTGCACACCGATGTGTCACAACCATATACAAAAGATACATGAATGGGTAGCAATTAAAGGTCAAAATCCCAAGCATCTACTTCATAAACTGTGAGATTGAACTGTAGTTTTTGCAATGGCAGAATTTTACCTCTGTTTGTAATGTGTCCTTCTTTGCTGCAGAGACTGTATCAGCAGGTCCTAATTCTCGACTTAGAATATGCTCTGGACAGGAAAGTGGAACAAGAACTGTGGAATCATGGATTTAAAAATTATATTGCAACTCTGCAGAATTTAGCAAAGGATAAAAAGGTTTGTTCAGATGTACAATAAAGGTGTTGTGTTGTATAATGTTTGTATGTTCTCCTTATTCAGCGTGATTATTTGTGTGCTACAGGTTGAGAGAGAGGGCAATGTGTGTGTGTGTGTGTGTGTGTTTTTATTTTGTGTTGTGTTGTGTTGAATTGGTAGAAAGGAAGATTGTATCATGTGGCCTTTTGCATCTGTAAGTGAATTTTACTGGCATGGTGGAAAATTTTGTACACTGACCTCTTTGCACCTTCACATATAGTAGTCCATTGAATTCTGTGCTTAATAATGTAATGGTGCTCTTAAGTGCTAAAGTCTGTGACATATATCTCTGTACCACAGAGCAGTATTGTTCCTTGTACTGCATGTTGATTGGAATCTGACAAAATATGATAACACTGAATAAAAATTTGCAAGATTAGAAGTTCTGACAGCAGTGTTCCTGCATATTCAAGTCTTACAGGATGTGACACTGTCGCTGGGCAAGTACTCCCTAGGGAACTACTCAAGTCTTACAGGATGTGACACTGTGTTGCTGGGCAAGTACTCCCTAGGGAACTACTCACCCATATTGCTTCCATAGGGCTTGAACCTCTAGCCAGCATTGATCTCCTCCACGATTTGTAGGATGTAGTTGATGACGTTATCTGAGTCCAGCAATTTGTGATGAAGTACTGGGTCCTTCTATTGTGTATTGTCACCGGATGGCCTCTTCCTTTCACTCACAAATAATAATGTTTATTCGTCTTCTTCTTCCCGTTCCCCGTGCTGTTACAATTAACACTCCTCGCTCGCCGCTTTGTCTCCCACACCGTCCCTCAACCACCAAAATCCACCTCACCACACTAATCACACGCACACTGACTGCTCTTTGTCCTCCGGTCGCTTGCACTCACACTCTGCTC
>Ga0123355_10005269_pt1 | contig 18888 bp, 20 predicted proteins | sample TergutEmb28metaG_3_FD_89872 | JGI IMG/M metagenome (GOLD analysis project Ga0123355, IMG submission 89872) | Embiratermes neotenicus P1 segment gut microbial communities from Petit-Saut dam, French Guiana - Emb289 P1 | ecosystem: Host-associated > Arthropoda: Insects > Digestive system > Gut ... | reverse complement strand
TTGCACTAAAATCTGTAAATCCAATATCAAGATGCGTTTTATAAATAATATGAACTCTTTTTACTCTTGCCAATGTGAATCACCTACATAAATTGGATTTGAAATCGCACCAAGTATTTTCACCTCAGGCGCAATATAACGCCAAATTTCAACGCGATAAAACTTCGCACCTATCTGTTCAAAGATAAGTTTTTTTATATTTTGACCTTGATTAACTTCCTCATGTACCATACCTAAATCAGAGATCACTTTAATTTCATCATAAAGTTTTAAATCCCGAACCTCAATGATGATCTCGCCAGTACACACCTCAGGAACAACATCTCCCATGATATAACCATCTATTGACAAACTAATCTCTGGTCCATTGGTGAAACAGCTCACAAAGCCATTTCCATTTTTTACAGCTTTCAAGATATCCTGCTGCCCATCACCATATACGTATAAACACGTGCACGGGGATGCCGGTGCTTCCATAAATCTAATCCCATGATTATCGCTACCTCCAACAATTGGAAGTCGCTGTCCATCAAGCAAACGTTCATGCCAAAAATCAATGGTTCGCCGACTGATATGCTCCCTGTAAAACGAATTCTGAATCTCAAGCACATCATAAGGTAAATCATAACCCCACAACCATGGGCAATGATCATCATGTGGATGATTGATGGAAATAAGTGCGCCATTACTTCTTGCTTCCTTAAGCATCTCAACAAACTCCTCTTTTGAATTTGCAAAAAATGAAGTGACTGGTTTTTTAACCCCTAGTAAATTACAATGCCCTTTATAAAGGGTCACTTCCATCCCTGGAATAACTGTTAAATCCTCGCCTGGTAAAATAAAATTATTTTGGTGGTAATTATTATGATCGGTTAAAAATATATAATCAAGCTTCATCATGGAAGCAAGTCTAATCACCTGGCGTGGCGTATAATCACCGTCAGAAACTTGAGAATGTAAATGCAAATCACCCTTTAAAAGCACGCGTTTTTTAAAGTGGAAGACAACCTTAAAATTCACCACACAACCTGCGTTTTCTACCTGATAAGCACCAAACATAATCCGCCAAGTTCCAGAATGAATGGCACCATTAATGTAGCCAGGCGTCGACTTGTTTTCCTCAATAAAAATCTTTTTTTTATTTGACCCACTTGCACCACGAAATTCATCACATTCATCATGTAAGCCAAGATCAATAATATTTACCTCTATTTTTTTCTCTCCCTTTGTATCACCCACAACATCAAAACGTTTATAATCATATGAAATCTCCATGCGATAAACATCTTTTGGGCATTGAAAGGGAACAAATAAATACTTTCCTTCTAACCGTTTTTCAATCAAATATTCTTGCTCTAAAACTTGTGTTTTCATTATCATCACTACTCCTTCGTCGCCCCAAGATTAATTCCCTTAACAAAATAACGTTGCAGGAACGGATAAATAAGTAACAATGGAATCATTGAAATAACAAGTCCTGCCATTCTGATATTCGGCGTAAAGAACACACCGCCACTTACCGCATCATTTTCTAACACAAGGGCACGTAAAGCAATTTGAAGTGTAAATAAATCAGCATCAGTAATATAAAGTAATGCCGAGGTAAAATGATTCCAGCGACCGACAAATTCAAATAGTAAAACTGTTGCCAATCCTGGTTTTGCTAGTGGAAGATACAGTTTATAAAAAATAGTAAAATCAATGGCACCATCCATTTGCGCTGATTCAGCAACTTCATATGGAATAGATAAAAAGAAATTGCGCATCAGTAAAATACTGAACCCTGAAACCATGCCCGATATAATAAGCGCCCACAAAGAATTCAACAATTGCAAATCTCGAAAAACAATGTACAACGGAATCATAATTGCCTCACCCGGTACCATCATCGTAATCATAATCAATGTCACAATTATTTTCTTACCTGGCAAACGCGGTTGTACCAGTACATACCCTGCCATAGCTGCAAGTAAAACATGGAAAAACGTTCCCGAAAGAGTTACAATGACATTGTTCAAAAACGGACGCCATAATTCAAGATTTGACCAAATCATCTGGTATCCTTCTAAACTAAACTCCGATGGCCAAAGACGAATCCCTCTTTCCATAGACGCAATATTCGAAGAAATAGAAATAACAAATGTATTCCAAAATGGAATGATCATCGTTGCAAATAAAATACCTAAATAAATATAAACACCCAGTTTGAAGACTCTCTCTTTAAATGGTATATTTTTTTTCATCGCGCTCACTCCGCATCATATTTAATAATTTTCCGTGATAAAAATACGAGAACAATTGTTGCTGCAATAACTAAAAATGAAGCTGCCGTCGCAATTCCCATTTGAAAATGCAAAATACCACGTTCAAACGTATAAATCATCAGTACATTCACATTCCGCGCAATAGCTGGATTTCTCATCACAAAAATTTGATCAAAAATTCTTAAAATCCCCATCATATTTAGCAAGATAACGACTTGCATTGTTGGGAATAACTGTGGAATCGTAATTTTAGTAATTTCTTGCCATTTCGTCGCTCCATCCATACGTGCAGCCTCATATAGGGTTGGATTAATCGCCGCAATAGCTGCTAAGTAAATAATACTACTATAACCCATATCACGCCAAACAGACGATGAAATCATAATTCCTCTCGCATAACGAAGACTTGCAAAAAAATGAATTTCATTACGACCGAAAAAAAGAAGTACTTCGTTAACTAAACCACCATTTGGTGATAACATAAAAATCCAAATACCACCGATAATAACCCATGAAAATAAATGAGGTAAATAGATAACCGTTTGCGTTATTTTTTTGAAAAACAAATTCTGTACTTCATTTAACGCAACAGCTGTTATAATAGGTGCAATGAATCCAAAAGCTAAAATGCCACCACCGATAATTAATGTATTAACCATTGACTGCCAAAAGAAATGATCTTGTAATACATCGATATAATTGGCAAGACCGACAAACTCACTATCACCAAGTAACCGTGTTTCTTGCAAACTCATAATAAACCCACGAATTAACGGGAAATAGCTAAAAATTGCCATAAAAACAATCACAGGAAGGATCATCAAATATAAAGAGTAATGCTTTTTCACTAGTTTAACTGTTTCTCTTTTTTTGTTTTGACTTATCTCCATAAAATCTCCTTCTTTCATAAAATTCATAATGAGAGAGGCACATCAACTGATATGCCTCTACTGTATTTGAAGGATGACTACTCATCAATTAAATTAGCAGCCAATAATTCTGAACGCATTTCTTCAATTGCATCTGCTGCTGATACTTCCCCACGGATTGCCCTTGAAATATGCAATGCAACAATGGCTTCCGCATCTGTCCAATCTGTACCTGAAACTTCAACTTGCCAATAATTCTCTAACACAATTTGACGTGCTTCTTCAAGACCAGGATTTAACCCAATTGGATGAACGAAATTAACATTATTAGGTGTAATAACACCATGATCCATCCCAGCTTCTTGCCCGGCTTCTGTCAATACATATTCACCATTTTCCATATTCCATGTATGACCAACTGGTCCTAATGTTCCTAAAATATTTCCTTCATAAGTATGCCAGAATTCTAAGAATTCAATAGCTCCCTCAACATTAGCGGCATTATTTGGAATCACCCAGATATTAGGATCCCCACGTCGTACCATAATACCATTTGGACCCGGCACACCTGCAATCCCTCTAGCAACAAAATCAGTATCTGGATCATCATTTAGTCTCGTATTATTATAAAGACCTACCCAAGCATCCCAATCGGTAACCATACCAACTTGATCCGTCAACATCATTTCTCTCATCGTTGCTGTATCATTAGTAACGAAGTTAGGATCTAAAATTCCTTCTTCGTAAAGACCATTCAACCACTCTAAAACTGGGATAGCTGCTTCGGTCGCATATTCAATCGTACGCGTTCCGTCCTCAGCAATGGTATAACGTCCACGAAGCCCAGCATAACTGAAGAACGGTTGTAAATCAAACATTGGTCCTCCTGCAAAAGTTAGTCCAAACGTATCCGCACCCGTTCCCGTTGGATCATCAAACGTAAAAGCTCGCAAAACCGCCTCAAACTCGTCTAAAGTAGTCGGTACCTCAAGACCTAAATTATCTAACCAATCTTGGCGTAATACTGGCAGTGGACCACCTTGCTGTGTTGAAAACACACCGTAAATATGACCATTATCATACGCCACCATATCCCATTCAACAGGATCAATATGAGTAGAAAGAATATCAGAACCACTAATAATATCATTTAACTGCATTAACGCACCTTGATCCACCAAATTATCCATGGTCGGGGTATTGATCTGAATAATATCCCATTGCTCACCTGCTGCCAAAGAAGTTAATAACACTTGATCGAAATCAGCAGGTGGTCGTACCATTTCAACATTCATACCAAGATGTTCTTCAAGCTCGCGAACAAAATATTCTTGACCAATCTCATCGCGACCGCCAACAACATCAGCTAAAATACGAATCGTTCCTCTATCTCCCGTATCCTCATTCTCATCCCCCTCATTCTCATCTTCCCCATTACCATTTTCCTCATCTACCCCATTTTCATAACCATTGCCATTTCCATTATTGTCATCATACTCATCATCTGTGCATGCAACAAGGAAACTTACACCTATTAGCAATACCGCTAAAATCGTCATTATTCTAATCTTTTTCAACATTTTACTTGCCTCCAATTATTTATTTAAAACATTAACTTAGTTTTTAAACCGGTTTAAATTTACGAGAGAAAACACAACTTAAAACCCCATTTTCAACCTCCTCACTTAGTACATCACCTCCTATAAATGTGATAAACCCCTTCCCTTTTTCATCCCCTTTAAAACAAGAACTGAAGTTGAGACATCGTTTACTACGCTCATTTAAAAAGATGCATGATAAAAAATTTAATCTTAAACCGGTTTTGCAAACGATTCCTGTCGACATTTTACCATAGAAGTTGAACCAAGTCAAGCCAAAATTTGAGTTGCAAGTAAACCCCCAACCCCTAAAGCCGTAAAATATTCTTATACTAAAGCCCAAAAAGTCTGCTTGCAGTCGACAAAAAAAGTAAAAAATCAGCCAAAAAAGATCCAAAAAAATATTGCAGATTTCGCCAAAGTGTGGTAAAATATCCTTCGACTTAAAAAAAATTTCTGCACTTCATAATAGTTTAAGAATATTTTAAAGTATGTAGGCAATATTATTTTTAGTTGCAAATCATATTACCTACACCGATTCAACTAAATATAAAAGGACGTGAACATTTTGCAAATATCAACTTTACTAAAATGGATAACAGGTGGACTTGAAATAGTTTTAGGTATTCCAATTCTTGGTGCCATCATTGTTCTCTCATCACTTTTGTCAATACTTGGACTTATGATTATACTTCATATTGTAACACTTATTTTCTCAGTTCGAGAACAAACAAAACCACATGGGAGTATTCTTGGCATTGTAACCTGCCTCGTTGGCTGGATTCCTGGTGTCGCAATGGTCATGCATCTTATCACAGGAATCGTGTTACTACTAGATGCTGCTAAAACTAAATAGCAAAATATCATATGACTATCCGGATAAATTTTATAAAAGTAGGCTACCAGCACACCACATAGCAAATAATTATATGTTATAATTAAGTCTAGAACGACATTTCAAAAGGAGAGAACACGCTAATGGTATCAAGTTTACTAAAAGCTCTATTGGGAGGCTCTAACAAAAAAAGCTCTAAAAAGGGGGGGAATGACGACTTACGCGCTGTAGCTGAATTTGGAAAATTGGCTAAACAAGAAAGCAACCCTGAAACTCACAAACAACGTGGGAGAGAAATTGAGAGAAAAATGAATCGGGAACTGAACAAAAAAAAATAAGGATAATTGATCACCTAGATAAAAAAGATGAATGTAAGTATCACACAGTTGACACAAACATTCATCTTTTTACTTTTGCCTTACTTCGTTCCAAAAATTCTATCTCCAGCATCACCAAGACCTGGCACAATATATCCTTTTTCATTCAACCCTTCATCTAATGCAACTAAGTAAACATCAACATCAGGATGTGCTTGATTCACAGCTACAACACCCTCTGGCGCTCCAACTAAACAAATCAGCTTAATTCTAGTTGCACCACGCGTTTTCACAGCATCAATTGCCGCGATCGCCGAACCACCTGTTGCTAACATTGGATCAACGATCAAGATATCGCGTCGGTTTAGCCCTTCAGGAAATTTAGCATAGTACTCATGTGGCAACAATGTCTCTTCATCACGCACAATCCCAACATGCCCAACCCGCGCTGCTGGAATCATTTGCAAAATACCATCTACCATGCCTAACCCTGCCCGTAAAATAGGTACGATAACCATTTTCTTTCCTTCGATAACATATCCCGTTGTTTCGGTCACAGGCGTTTTAACTTTAATCTCTTCAAGCACTAAATCACGTGTAACTTCATAAGTCATTAGCCCACCGATTTCATTAATCACTTGCCTAAACTTTACAGTCGAAACCTTCTCATCTCTAATCTGCGTTAGCTTATGTTGCAACAAAGGATGATCTAAAATTTTTACATTCATCGTCCTCACCTCACCTCATAACACAATTATACCAGATTATCTGTAAAAGCACAAAACTTTTAAAACACTCAAAACCAGCGATAAATTTTTCTACCAACTACAATTCAATACCACAAACCAATCCCCCAGATGTTGAGAAAAGTTTTAATTTGTAAACTATTGAGTTCCAAATATTTCATTATACTCTTGCTCATGCTGTTGCTCTAAATGTTCCTCAAATGATGACTTTCCATCTGTTTCCTTCTCCGTAGCAACTGTGCCCTTCTCGCTTGGTCTCAGCAACATCCCTATACAATTAGCTGCTATCCACACATACCATATCACTAACAAAACATTAAAGAGATATATAACTAAAAGCTCATGACCAGCTGGAGATCGCCATGTATCAAGATCTATTACAATCGGAAACCAGGCAATAATCGCCGAAAAAGGAAAAATCAAAATCTCGTATATAACCCTAAAGACAGTATCCATAAAGCCTAGCCCTACCAAAGATGCCCACGCTAATGATTGCCTAATTCTTATAACAATGATCACAATCATCAAAAACGACCAAATAATATTAAGGATAAATCGTACTTTTGACCTTCTTTTACTATCGATCGCCTCCTCCTGCAGATAGGGATCAGCATAAATTAATTCTTTTCCTTCTTCCTTAATAACATCAACCCTTACCCGCTCTTGTAAGAGTCCCTGTTCCTGAAGATAGTATAGATGACACACTACGCCCAACAATAAAACCAGACTTAAAATCATCAATAATTTTCTTTTGCTCATCGCCTTAACCCTCACTAAACTGCATTGTTTTTTCTACCACAGACCATAACAACTCATGAAGAAACATATCGACGCTAAAATTAAATCCCCACTCGAAAAAAATTCTTTTTCTGCAACCATCTCACCACAATATCCCACCTACATAAGTTTTGTCATCTATAATGAGCATCCTTTGTCTTTTTCGACTTAATCCGCCCTTATTCTACGAATTATACCATCTGAGAATACAATTGTAAATACTACTTTTCACAAAAAGCACACTGATCATAATCAAAATCCATATTTTATCGTAATTCACACATTTTTATCAAACCTTGAAAATTTCTTCTGACAACATCTTAACCCTCGCCGCTGGGAACAAAACAACAGTATTACCAACGGCTATAAAAGAAATCAACTACAGCTCTTACTCATCTCCTAATATCCACTCCTCAATCGTTTCTTGGATATCTTCCATTCGGCTCGTTCTTGACGATAAATGTGGGCTAGGGCTAGATAAATCAAATATATCTCCATATTCCGCTCTATTACCCCCTCGATAAAAATGCCACTCAACATACTTACCTAACGTGAATCTTGTCTCATCAATTACTTCATTATGCCCATCAAGAATTTCTGCTATCTGCTCTTCTGAATAGATAACATAATCACCAAAATCTCCGATATCAATGTGCGATGGTACGGTAACATAAACTGATATTCCTCCGCTTTCTTCCCTGCCAGAATTATGTCTATGAACAAATCGACTCATAGTAACTTCCTCAGCATCCAGTACTTCCATTAATTGTTGTTCAATATACACATAAAAAGTAACAAAATTCTCTATTTTCTCCGACACTTCATCAAAGGAAATATCATGAAAATCTTCCCAGCGATTGGTTCTTGACATGAGCCTAAGCAGCAATTTACCATCTTCAGACAAATCAAACGTATTCCAAGATAGTCTATACTCAACTCCGCTCGTAGAATACCTAGTAAACTCATTAAAACTCAAAGAATACAACTCAATATCATAATCATTTAGTGCTACTTCAACAAACGCTCGATTCTCCATCACATACCCTTCAAAATTACCATGATAAATATCCTCTGGTGGAATAATCTGTATCTCTACCCCTTGGAATTCAAGTTCATCTTGTGATCTGACTTGACTAACAATGACTTCACCAGAAATAGATGCCTGCAATGTAGGTGTTAACTGTTCCACTATAGAATTTCCTTCTATTAACTCATTAATTTCACTAGGTGTCACGCATTGTCCAACACCGTAATTTACATACTGCAAAACATCTCCAGATAAGCTTCCATATGGATAATGAGGACAACTAGACCATCCCCACCTTTCATGTTGATAAGCATAAACAGAATCAGTCTCCCAGCTTCTAATAGAATGCCACCTATTCCATCTACGAGACCACGTTCCACCCCATCGACGCACATATCCAACACTTACATTTATTCGATAATTTTCAATATCGTGATCATCAAATACTAATATAGCTTGTGCTGTTAATTCTATAACTATTGTCGAAAATTCACTTATATCATTATTCCCCTCATCAACTAAAAACCGAACAATAACCAAATCTTCTGAATCACTTCGCTCCCATATCTCAATCTCAACGTCAACATAATCAGCAACACCTCTTGCAATTTGCCTTCCTAATACGGCTTCATCACTAATGAATGTTAAAGAAAGTGAAATAAGCACGCCACAACTAAATATCAATGTCAGCGGCAGTAAAACTCTATTCTTTGCAGGCTTAACATCATATGGCCATGGCGTATGGAGAGTCGCTGCAACTAAAATCAAAAACACACCAATTACCCAATTATTAATTACTCTAAATTCTATTCCAGAACCACCTAAAACCAGTATTAGTACAACAGCTAGAATTAGTATCATTACCGCAATTCTATTTTTCATCTCAGCCTTATCTTGTCTTGCTTTGTATTCATCTACATCAAATTTTTTATCAACCATTCAATCAACAACTCACTCTCATTAAAAGGTTCTAAATATCCGAGTACAAAATTCTTACTCTTCTAAGCTACTCCTATGAAAACTTTCAACCCAGCCGTCTTCAGGCAAATAAATGGACAAAGATCTAAAAATTTCATCATTTTGAATTAATATCTCATTCACATGAAATCCTAGCTCATACAAAAACTCTTCAACTTCAGCGTTATCCTCAGGCAAGGATGCCATTAAAATATTCACATTCATTTCTGTCTCTATTGGTTCTCCACCAGGATCTGTATCAATTGGTAAGAGCCGAAGTTCAAGAATATCAAAATCCAAATGTTCTAACAATAACACTTCTAGATCTAAAACCCGCGATAGCTCTTCATTTATCATTTCACTAATTGCATTTTCAGATAATACATACAGTTCATTCAAGGTTGCCCCAGCAATTTCTATCCAACCAGTATAATCTTCCCATGTCCGAGGCGCGCTATGTCTAATTGGATTGGGTGACAACTGGAACCAATCAGTATCTAAGTTCACATCAATCCCTTGTTCAGCCAGTATTTCCGCAATCTGATCTTGTATTTGCGCAATATCATCCGCAAAGTACCTAAGCGACCGATAAGCTGGAAATCTTACTGACATTGAATGACTATGAAATTGGGCAGCAGTAATGGCAGGTGCAATTCCGCTCCATGTCATCACAAATGCATCTTCTTCTATATCCAAGATTTGATGAACATTTATTTCCATACTTAATTCACTGCTTAACAGTTCATCAATCTCTTTTGCTCTTAGTGAACCCATGATAAATTCATCAAGCAAAGACAGATGAACGTGACGCACACTACGAGCCGATAATTCCCAATAAATACCAAAATTTATGTATAAATCTCCAAAGGGATACCGGTTAATGTTCGTCGAAAAAGTAAGTCTAGAGTTTTCAAAATCCCCATCTGACCAATCTAGTAAAATTAATTCGTTGGTTGCTTCAGCTACAACACTAATCGAATAACCTTCCCGATCTCCTTCAAAAGAACTGATTTCATGTAAGATGTTACGACTATCCTCAACAAGGCTTAAAGTTAATTTTCCAAAATTTACATCAGCAAGATATTCAACACTCACTTCAAACTCAATATGGTAGAAATTTGAATTTGCTAATGATGCACGCACACCTACTTCTACATAATCAGGCACAAGTTCTACAAGTTGATTCCTAACTCTATTGGCACGAAAATCACTCATAAATTCTTCAACATCAAGAAGTATAAAAGAAGCGACAAAGAAAATAGGTATCATTGAAACAATGGCGATAATATGCCCCTTCGACTTTCGTTTTTCCTGATACGAGTCTGGTTGATACAAAATTAAAGCGACAAAAATTAATACTATTGCGATTAAAACTAAAAATTCAATATCAAACACATCTAACCATTGAAACAGAATCATTGCAAAAGCTGCAGCTGCAAATATTGCTGCCACTTTATTTTTCTTCTCAATCTTCTCAATTCTAATTTGTTTATCTGTTCGCTCACTCTCTTTACCGTTCATACTAGCTGCCTTTCCTTTCGCTTGACTTTACCTCCACAGTTCCTAATTCCAAATAACACATTGATCTCTTCACAACTAACACGTATCGCTTGTGCAAAAAGTTTCACATTAAATCCCAAAATATACGACTCAAGTTCACTAAACAATAAACATGCCAAACACATTAAGCGCTTAGCATGTCTTCATCTAGGCATGTAAACCTATTCTAAATTGATCTCAAAATGAAAGATAAACTCCGAATTTAAACCACCTACTGGATTTGTTTCAATTAGCACATATTCATTCGCAAATGAAACCATAAATAACAACTTGCCGCTTCTTGATTCACCATCTAAAATAGGTGTCTCAAAATCAAATTCATCATCTTCCATATGTCTCATGGCAACCTCTAACAAATAAACATCATCAAAGTCATCTGTCATCACAAATGGACGCCCACCAAATTCAAAATCAGAGCCACTCTCGTTAATAAACTCTACATCGATTAACATCCAACGATTTTGATTTCTAATATCTAGTCTATGCTCTGGGTAAGCATCCATAAACTCTTCACCTGTCATAAAAGTTGGCTCCCCTAGGCTAACGGTAAATCCACTCATTTCATGAACTTGCCGATCTCCTACTTGTGCTGCTTCCCCTGCTCCAGCTGTAACATCCGACACTTCTTTTTCCAAATCCGTTAGATCTAATGCCAACCTCCCAACTTCTTCTTCGTGAAGACTAAGGAATAATAAGGAAACATCATCACTAGCAGTAAACGACAGCGGTGCAGCGTAAACCAAATTCCCCCTCAAGGTCTCTCCCACTTCAATGCTTTCTACAAATCCAATATCACCATCAACACCCATAAAAGTCTGACTTTGCTGTGAGACACCATTAATATATAATTGCGCATAAGGTGAACCAGTCACCTCCGAATGAGGATTTGTATTTTCAAATTCTACAACAAGAACCAGTATTGACGCATCCTCTTCCACATAATAAGTACCATGTGCATCCACTAAACTCCGCTCAATAATCGTAACCTGCAAACCATTATCTAACATAATGCTATCCCCGAAATCACTGGAAACAACACCCTCATTAGACTCATCCTCATCTTCATCATCTTCATCATCTTCAGCTTCAATCTCATCAGAATCTGAAGCTTCATCTTCTTCAGTTTCAACAACATCATTTTCAACAACTTCATTTTCATTTCCATTTTCATTCGTATCTCCATTGTCTTCAGAACAACCAACAATAGTAAAAATGCTAACCAATAACAAAACCAATAATTTCTTCATTTACAATCTCTCCTAATCTATATACATTTTTTACACACTTGACATGCCTCCCCCATTAAACACGCAAGTATTTTAACCCTCTAAAGCTTGTTTCACTTCCCCTTTTACAATATTCTTCCCATCATTCCCAAGCCATTTCTCATATAACTCTTGAAATCTTACTTCATCATTATCTGAAAAACCTTCAAATAACACTCGATCAATATTCTCAGCATTAAAGTAAAAAATTTGGTCAGCTACTAAGCCAACTGGATACACACATGCTGAGTAGTCAAACAGTTGAACCCCTCCATCAAGCTCAATTTGTGGTCCCCGATTCAATATCATCAACTTTTGCGACCCATCTCGCAGATATACAATACTTCCGATTGGTAATACTTTTTCCATCATTCATCACTTCTTTCATTTTTTATATTTTTCATTTTACCGTCTTTTGTGACGTGATTTTTTGCATAGGATAAATTTATTTTTTTGCTTAAAACCTCATTGATCCACTATCTTAACGCTATGTTTCACCAGCATTCTATGAAAATTGTTCGGATATAAAATCATCAACAACCCAAACACACCTGAAAACCACATTATAAGATTCATTCTATTTTCTTCCGTAAAAAGAAACATGAATAAAAGCCAAGGCAGTATGAGAAAAATCATTCTACCGATTAAAATACTTATCTTCTTTCCAACCGATGCTGGAAATATCAACATCCTCATCACAGATAAATTCTCTTTTCCAATGATGTCGATAACTTGGATAGCTGATTTAGATGCTCTGGATTTAAGAACTAGCATTCCAATTATAGTAGTGAATGCAATCAATACATTTATAAAGATTGGCAAGTAAAAATTAAAGAAATCCTCCAACATGGAAAACAAGAATGCTGGACCTAATACCAGAGAAATGAAGATCGCTACTCCTTTCATTGAGTCAATAGTTTTTTCTGCTTTTTTAACCCCTTCTTTATCCAACAATAAAGCATCCACTTCCTCTTCAGGTAAATTGATTTTCATAACTGTCTCAGGAATCTTCCAAGTAAAGATAGGTGAGATATAGCCCCACCAAGCCTGGTCATTATCTATTAAATAATAGCTTTCTTCAAATTCAATCACAATATAACGAAAACGCGGATTAAATGAGTGTTCTTTAGAAGTATTAATAACCCAAACCATCGCTTTTCCCATTACTAATCCCCCCAATTCCAATTAAACGGATTAAGTGAAGAATCACTAATTGCCTGTCCTACATCGCTTATCCAATCCACTGTGTTATTTACCAAATTAGCACCTGCATCCCATAGGTCAGTTCCAAAATTAACGATATTGTCCACTCCAGCATTGAAATGATCAACTGTTGCCTCCCATACTTCACCCAAATTATCTGCATGCCACAAATCACTTGCAAAATTAACAGCATTATTAAAGCCAGCAACCGTGGAATCAATAACTGCATCTATTACATCCCCTACAAAATCAACAGCATAACCTATAGGCGTATGCTCATACGCTAAGGCAAATAGAATTCCGCCCGCAACTACCACAAAAGTTCCTATAGCAATAGTTCCCACAAATGCCCACCCAACAGGATTAGCTCCCAAAAAGAATGCTGCTATACCAATTCCAGCACTTGTTGTACTCAAAGTTACTACAAGCGCTGCGGCATTATAAGAAACCGCTGCACCAATGCTACCACCATTCCAAATATCCATAATTGTTCCAACGCCAGCTACAACACATGGAAAAGCTTTCTTAACTGCATCTCCTATTCCTCTCAATATACTTATACTATCCAATGCCCGTTCATAGGCTCCAAACGCAAAGTAAAGTTGTCTATGAAAACGATCTACACTAGCTATTCCAAGTTGTATAAGCCAATCCAAACCAATCTCAGTAAGCTGTGTAGGACTGATAACATAATCAACCACACTTCCAAATATACTAAATGCTTCATCAGACATACTCGCCAAAAGTCCCATAAAAGCAAGTTGCTCCGCCTGAGTCATCGGATTAGATAAGCTCAACAATATGGTTTCAATATCTTGACCTTCCCAACTTCTAATCAAAGTTTCTAAAGCTGCGACTTCTGTATCTAAAAATTCATTATGTAATTCTCCCATGCTTTCTGTAAAAGCTTCAAAATCAAATTGCCCACCATTCATTATATCTCTTCTGGCATCACTAGTCGGATCTAACCCCCTATTATTATCAAGTTTTTGTATAAAATATTCCAGCTCATACATCAAATCTTCAATTTCACTAAAGCTAAAACTAAACTCTCCTAATATATCTCGTATTGCGCATACCTCGTTTTGTGCTCGCACATACTCACGCTCAGCTGGAGTAGTATGCGGCATCGATAGCGATACAATATCTTCTACATTAAGATAGAGATTCTGCAACTCTTCATTTAAAACTATCAAGTCATCATATGTAAGATCGATCTCACTTTCCAAATTGATTAACGCATCATGGTCAAATGCTGCATTATTATCAGTTTCTCCCATAGCCTCCATAAATGACTCTACCATTTCCCTGGCTTTAACGCCTTGCATCCAGTACGCATTCTCTATTGCCATCAATAATGGGGTATATTGTGTCTGAATCAAATTACCAATTGCATCCGCAGCCTGTCCACCAAATGCTCCGATTTCAACTAATGCGTTAAGCGCTACCCTCGATTCTGCACTTTGATTTCTCGCAGCATCCCCTACTACCTTCATATCATGAACGGCTTCAAATGCCTGGTCTAAACTCATTACAGGATTTCTCATTTATTTCACTCTCCTCACTCTACTTCATTTTTTGTTTGATCTTAATCCTGTCGCTTTCTGTCATGTATACCATAGACTTCTTTTTATCAAAGATATTTTGACGCCTCAATTTATCTTTAAATGCTTGTTCAAAATCATTTGTCATACCTTTATAAATAACATTTCTAATCATCACATTTGCGATAAAAAATGGTTGTTTAGAAGTGCGAGTACCAAATGGCCACAATATAGCACTGTAATCGGCGAAATAATTGGGCAAATTTTCATCAGGAAACACAACTTGACTTATGATCATAGCTTGCAGCCTTTTATTACTATTAGCTGTTGACACTCTTGCTTTTAAACTTTCAGGCAAGTATTCATCATATAAATCAACCACTGTCCCGATTGGAAGTATCTCAACAAAACATATATCAATCAAAGCCATAAACTTCAAGAACTGGTCAATGGTAAATATTAATTCCACTTCCAGCCTACTAAACTTTACCTTTTTCAACTCATGATTAAATGTAGCAGTTACAGGTGCACCCATCCTTGGCTCGAAATGAGCAGATGCTTCACCAAACTTATATGCCTTATATATTCGTTTAAAGAAAGACAAATTTCTGCCAATAAAACTACCTATCTCGATTAACTGATCCAAATCGTATGCCTTAAGATCAACCTCTTTCGCTAAACCTCTCTCAAATAATTCTCTCTTATCCATTATAACAATCCCTACCGTTCCACAAATGTTGCAGCGAGTTCTCTATCTTGAGCCTCTATTGCTGCTGCAGATCCAACTATTCTATCCAAATCATACCGAATAACACTTGTTAGTGTTCGCGTTAAGCCACTTAGACGTTCGTGAAGTTCCAATAAATTCTCAAGTTGTATGACTTTAGAATACGTATCAGGTTCTAGTGTTTCTGGCTCAACATTAGCAACACTATTTTCTGTTAAACCTACTTGCGTTCGTATTTCACCTACATCAACCCGTATTACATCATCTACCATAATTAAATCTCCTACCTTTCTTCATCTATTCATTAATTTTCAACTATTTCTACCACAAGCTGCGCAATTCAGCTTCAAGTGCAGTAATCTGATCATTTTGTGTCCTAATTGTCCCAATCAACCCCTCTCGTTTCTCTTCCAGTGTTTCAAGCCGTTTCACAAGCCGATCTCGATTACTCATATGTCTATCGCGTTGTGAATTTACACGATCTGATGCTTGCTTTAATGTATCTTCAATCTTAACTCTTCTACTCCCTCTAAACTCATGCTTTGGCACTACTTGATGACAATCACGTACCCCTCGCGCCACATCACCCATCCGACTAATACAATCACCCAATCGATTTCTGGCAATTCTTAAATCATCAATTTGGACATTTAACCGATTTCTATCAATAATATTATCATCCCTCCTACTTCTTAATGGAACCAATTCACGCCTAATTTCCTCGCGTCTTACTTCTTTTTGTGCTGCATCCATAGTACTCCACCTTCCTTTTTTACGCCAGTTATTTAACTCTCTAATCCCTCTAATCACATCTCCACACTTTAGTAAACATTTCGAAACAAAACTCCCTTACTGATAGTTTAAAAAGCATTTGTGACAACCCTCTAACACAGATACCCCGCTTCATAAACCACACACTCCCTTCTTGCATTCTTTCACTTATTACACCGTAAATTTCTATCTCTCATCAATTCTAACGTATTAGAGAGAACGCACCTATTGTGTAACAAACAGGTAAAATCAACCTTCTTCCAAAAGCCCACCAGTTCAAGGTAGATTCTAATACATACATAATCAATCCACCGTACACAAGATACAAAGTAATTGTAGTGACCCCTAGCCAAAAACAAACCTTCCCACGCACCGGATCTTTCCAATATCTAAATCCACAATATCCCATAATAAGATTTATAACAAGCTGACTGATCATTATCAACACCATTACAACTACAAAAATAGAAGGAGATGTTATTTCGAATATATAATCAATGCTAGGAATAAGCCTTGGTGGAAGCCAAAGAATACTCAAAATGAGATATATGATCCCTGTCACTCGTAACATTCTAGATTCTTTAAAAAAAACAAGTGGCGTATTTACAATCTCTAATCGTGAGATCTCTTCACTTATTCCAGCAGATGCTAGACTCCAATTATCATCCAAGACCTTATCTTCTAAATCCCGCTGTCGTTTCATCTATACGCTACCTCCTAATTCGTTCATCATCTTTTAATAACCCGCTTTCTGCAAACTCGTTAAATCAAGCTCATAATCTGGATCAGCTTCAGCTCGCGCCAAGGCATCTATCATTTGAGGGCTTAAGTAGCGAAAAAGTAATTCTTCAAAATCACTACCTTCATGTTCTAAAAGGTAGTAATCATAAATACTTCTTAATTCCTCATCCCAATACCTCAGAAGTTCCTGTCCGCGCTGTCCTTCCCACATCCAAGTCACAAAGCCATCTACTTCAGGATGATTACCATTGTTATATAACCTACGCGTTCCATCTTCTTCAAACTCTTCAGATAAATAATCTACCAACATCTCCCATGACAGATAAAAACCTGTTCGATGATAATACATTCGTAAAGCTGCATAGGTATACCCTCCTATACCATAGGGGTGGAAATCACTCCAATACTCAGGTTCAGCCCGTAACTGCAAATACTCCCCATTATCTCCAAGTAACATAAACGCAAATTCACTAAAAGGTAAGTTTGCACCACCATTCTCAGCCACATCAAGCACTCTATTAAGTTCTGGTCTTGAACCTAGACGTCCAATAGCATAATGAAAGCGAATATAAGCAAGAATAATCTCCTTTTCTTCTTCCTCTCTTATTGCTGCAAGCCTTGCCTCCTCTTCCCGCTGTAAAAATCTTTGTTCATGAACACGATACAAATACCAACCTGCCACAAACAACAACAAAGCAACACCTAAAGCGATCAATAAATATCTTCTCTTCATTTTCACCACTATCTCCCGCTACAGCTTAAAATCCTATTCTAGCACTACATCTCCAACAAAATCTTCAAGTAAATTACACACATAATTTCTCGCTACTCAAAATTCTAAAATAGTAATGCAACTATAAACACTCACAGTTAAAACCCCTGCCCCGACCCACCATAATTAACATCCTGCTTCATTCACAAAACCTTCTCCCTAGCATCCCTTCCTTTTCCAACCTAAAATCCCCACCTTATCAAATCCAAAGCGAGCCAAATCCAACCCCTTATCAGCAACACATATGAATGCCTACACAGTCATACATGCTGCTCATAGTGCCAATACTTCACAAAGCATTGGCACTTACACCTTGCTTTACTCTTCTGTTTCGACTTCTTCAACTTCCTCGACTTCTTCAACTTCCTCGACTTCTTCAGTTCGGCGTGATGCAAGAGGCCACCCTTGTCTTCGTAGATCCCCCCCAATCTCTCGCACTACCTCGCCTCTTATACGCTCATAGCCTCCTCTACCAGTTATTTCATCAATTCGTTCAATAATTTCAAGCATCAACTCCCAGTCCTCTACCATCAGTTCTCGTGGTAAAGGAAATTCCACATCTAAATCAGATATATCTAAATCAGGGCGACCACTACGCTGACCAATCCCACGAGCGTTCGGATCAATCCAGTCATTGATGAATCCTAAAAATAAATCACTTGCCTCTGTTGGCCATGCAACCAACACATCTTCTCCAAACCCTTCTGCCTCCTCAGCTGAATTCACAAAAACAACTTCACTAATCGGTAATTCACCTTCAGCAACCATAATTCCAATACTCACCGTACTATTGGCAAACCGCAAATTAAGATTCAAATTAGTGAATATTTCCTCATTATGAAGCAAACTATTATCAAAAAACAATAGCGCTGAATAGCTTATTTCTTCAAACATTTCTCGTCTAGTCATTTCTAA
>Ga0123355_10005268_pt1 | contig 18888 bp, 19 predicted proteins | sample TergutEmb28metaG_3_FD_89872 | JGI IMG/M metagenome (GOLD analysis project Ga0123355, IMG submission 89872) | Embiratermes neotenicus P1 segment gut microbial communities from Petit-Saut dam, French Guiana - Emb289 P1 | ecosystem: Host-associated > Arthropoda: Insects > Digestive system > Gut ... | reverse complement strand
CGAAACATGTTGAGTAATGAGTAATAAATGAGTATTGAATAAATAATAAAATAAGTGGCATCAAGTTGGTTTTTCCCTTCACGCAACTATAAAGATGATGCACGGTCCAATAAACATAAGATGGTTTTCACATTTGATTGGACTTGCCTCGCCTTTTTTGGTCTCGGAGATGATGCACTTTTCCATTGACTTGATTGTTGCTTTGTCTCCGGGTCATACCCATAACACTACGATTCATCTCCTGTGATGATTTTGGACAAAAAGTCTCGATTAGTTTTCAGTTGATCTTTCATTTCACGGCACACGTCCAAACGATTGGCTCTCTGATCCTCCGACAGGAAGCGAGAAACGAATTTCGCAGCAACTTGTTTCATGCGAAGTTCTTCTGTTAAAATTCGTTGACATGATTTCCACGAAACTCCAGTCAATGCTTCCAACTCGTCAATTGTTCGACGACGATCAAACATTATCGCATGGCGAAATTTTTTAATGTTTTCGTTGGTTCTGCTTGTTGAAAGACGCCCAGATCGCGGTTGGTCTTCAAGTGACATGTCACCATGTTTGAACCGGGAATACCATTCGTAAACCCTTGCCTGGCTCAAAGCGTCTTCTTTAAAAGCCTCTCGAAGCATTGTGACAGTTTCTGCTGCTGTTTTCCGCAAAAGGAAAAAAAAATTGATGCAAACATGTTGTTCTTTTAAGTCTGCCATCGAAAAATCGACGAAAACAATGACAGAGGCTCAAGAAAAAAATCACACAGACCCTATAGACCTTTCATCGAGGACGCCGCTTGGCCAACTGATGCGGAGGGCAGTCGCGTACACGCACCAAGCGGGAGCAGACGGAAGTACCGCCCCTCTCGCCTCCAGAAAAACATTTTCGTTATTTTTGTGTCCCCCCTCATATAAAGGACAATGTCTAGTGTACTGTACAATATTTACTGATCTGTTGCAGGGAAGTTGTTCTGTCGAAACTTACAGGTAGCGATTTCTTGTGTTTTGTTGGAAAAAAAAATATTCAACCCTTTGACGCCTAACGATCACTATAGTGGTCTACCGCACCGCTAACCTCTAAACGTTGCATTTTATATATTTATTCAACAAATATAGATACTGAATATTTTAAACATGGTATATACTCTCCGTTTTATTTCTCTTCGAAATACAATTTGTTTCATAATTCTAACGCATTTGGTTCCTGTTTTATTCACATTTTATATACAGAGTGTGCTAAAATTTAAAAAAATAATTCCGGCGCCAAAAGGTTAAACATTTGAAAATAAAAAGAAAATAAATATTGTTGTAAATCTATGCACTTAAACTTGAGTATGAAGGATCTAATTTCCTTATATTAAAATTTAACAACTTCTGTAGAATTATTTAATTATTTTTGTAGTTTACATATCACATTATCTGTGTAGGTAATGATTTCTGTTTATGGATTTTGGAAATACATTACCATTAAAAAATATCAGTTATAATACTGACCTTATCATTAACAACATATATGTCTAAATTGTGGTCGCAAAGAATAAAATTTCAAAATTATCAGAAAATAACTCGAGTAATGCAAAAGGTAACAATCGCAAATGAACCTGTTTCTACATTTATTGTGTTACATCCAACATAAAGAATGGCCTTCAGGAACTGATTCAGATTATCTTAAATTAATAACATATATGCATGAATGTAAACTGTGTGCTTAAAATATTGATTGTCATGAAAGCAAATAGAATAACATTAAATTGGATGTTTCATTTGAAACTTTATAACCTCCTGTATCGGTGGAATATCATTTTTCAAAATTTTATTTTTTCTTTTGGTCATTCTATTTATTTAGCTTAATAAAACATATCCCGATGTGTTATGGCTCAATCGATAACATTTTTATAAGAAAATAACTTATTTTCCCAATCTGACATTTCTGATCGAAAATGTAAGTTGTTATGTAAAACCATTTTCTTAAAGACATAACATCTGAGTTAGAATGTAAATTGTTTTCGACTGAATGTTTATTATTTTTTGTGTATTTACTTTTAAGTTTATAAAAGGAAGCAAGAAAGACACAAATAGCGCATCGACATTTCACTGTTTCCACTCCATAATAAATAAAAAGAAAATTCTATTGTAAATGACTCTTACAATAAACATAAACTACGATACAAACAACATTTTCTGAACTGGGATTGGATAAAGTAATTTATTTCGAGTTCCCTAAAGGGGATAATAAAGTTTACCTCTCACATAATAAGAAATATTTTCAACAATGACCTTGATTGGAAATAACTAGGAAATGTCACACAGAAATATAGCCTTAGACTGTACGATTGCATTGAATAAACACTGTCTTTTAAACAGTTATAAACTTTCACGTTATCACAAAATATTTAATAACGTTACATTTTTCAACAGTTTCCATTTGCACCTCCCGTCTCGTGAATTACAATTGTTCCCTTTAAACTACAATGAAAAGGCACATAAATGAAAATATATTTCATAATTACATGCAACTCAAGTTACATATTCTCCTACAACGTTCACATAATCTACCAAATTAGAAGGTGCCACGCCCCAAGAGGCAATAAATTTAATAACGAGAGGAAAATATAAATTTCCGAAAGAATTTACTTCGAAGTTTCCACTATAAATGACCACATCATCCAAATCATGATATACGAACTCAAACTTAATATCCTCAAACACACGATCAAGTAGACGTGACAACACTTGGGAGCCTGTCGCCAACCCAAAATGCCCACGGATATACTGGTACAGATTCCAAACAATACAGGACGCAGTCAAGGATTTCGAAGCCTTGGCCAACGGTATTTGGTGGTAGGAATGACTTAGGTCCAATGTAGAAGTTGTCTTGTGCCGAAACTTCCTCCTGCGTCGTGTTGCTTGTATCGTCGCCCTCTTCCTTTTCCTGACCCGGACGATCGGCCATGTCCATTTTGGCGAGGTTGATTGCGATGCTGTCCAGCCGATCACGTACTTGTTGATACTTCGAGGTTGTGATGCCCGAAGCACTGGGGTCAAACTCCATCAAATGCCGCAAGCGTCCCCTGAGTTGGGAGATTCGGGTTTGGAAGTGCGGCGTGAACAGGTCCAATTGAGACTTCTGTTGGGTAATGAGAGCCTGCAACTGCAATGTCTTGTTCACAACACAGTCTAAAAGTCCTTGCACACTCGGAGTGCTTAGATTACATAGATCAACCGGAAACTTTTCTGCCAATACTGATCGGAATAATTTATGCAACGTTTGAACGTCACTGTCCCTGCTAATCCCCCGGACAGATAGTTCATATTGCAACTTGTCTTTCAACTGATGGTTAGGGTTCATACTACGCAAGACGGCCTACGCGTGTCCACGCCGGTAACCTCTTAACGTTTTGGTGCCGGAATTATTTTTTTTTAATTTTAGCACATCCTGTATATAAAATGTGAATAAAACAGGAACCAAATACGTTAGAATTATGAAACAAACTTTATTTTAAAGAGAAAAAAACGTAGAGTATATACCATGTTTAAAATATTCAGTACCTGTATTTGTTGAATAAATATATAAAATGCAACGTTTAGAGGTTAGCGGTGCGGTACGACCATTATAGGTGTCGTTAGGCTTCAAAGGGTTAAGATCGATCCCCACAGATTGCCCTATTCACGAGTCCACTTGGCTTGAAAGACAGCCTTAACTGTTCGGAATGCAACCACGCTCGAAAGCTACCATTTTACTTGCACCAGTCTTTGTGGAAGTTTGGTATGGGTGCAAGTAACACATCACCATAACAGTAACACATCACTTTAACAGTAACACATCACCATAACAGTAACACATCACCATAACAGTAACACATTACCATAACAGTAACAAATCACCATAACAGTAACACATTACCATAACAGTAACACATCACCGTAACAGTAACACATCACCATAGCAGTAACACATCACCATAAGAGTAACACATCACCATAACAGTAACACAACACCATAACAGTAACACATCACCATAATAGTAACACATTACCATAACAATAACACATCACAATAACAATAACAACCCATTTAATAAACCAACCTGAACACACACAACACAAAACACTTTGCTCACAAGCTCTTGTTCATGCTTGAACACGTGTGTACATTTTACACTCCACGTACTTCAACTTAGCCATACAGATTGCCCGAATCTTTGTGGTATAGTTGCGGCTGCAAGACTTTGACGTTATCGACTGTTTACTGGTGGACGGTTCGAGGATGCGACCAGAGTGAGCGGTAAGGAATCTGTCTGAGGAACAGGTAGTAGTTTATGGGGGAGGGAAGGGAAAACAGGTTTAACATGAAATCGAAATATAGAACCCAGTCCATGTGTCCGGGTTTGAGGCTCACCACGGCACAGAACTTTATGAAATTCTGGTGTATATAAATATTTATCATACACATTTGTACCTTTATTGTTAAGGAACAACCTAAACAACAAATTCTTAAGAAGACAGTGTAGGCGTGACTACAAAAGAATTTATTGAACAACAAATATATTTCCCAGTTTTCACTATACATACCATTTTCTGTTTTTTATATGCCAATATACCTTTTATCCCAAAAAGTAGTATTTAATGTTTTTGAGAAGGATTAAAGGGATGCATGTTGAAACAACCTTGTGGTTTTTGTCAGGCCCATAAATATCATAAAATTAAACATTTTAATCTACTGATCTGATGATGACATATTACGAGACGAAATATATAGCAGTGTGAAACATAAGATATGTAATAAATTGTCAAGCTGATAGTCTTTAAAATTACCTTATAACACTTGCTGCTATGAGAAAGTTTTATTTTGCAATATTTCTTCACCAACTCAAATATTTCTATTACCAGATTTCTGATAATATAACCTAGGAAGCTTTTGCTTTCTGTTACCGTTTTATTCCGCAAAATTACATAAAGTTACACAGTAAACAATGCAAAATTATAAGAAAGTCAGGATTTTAATATTTTCTTTGAATTACACGGCTTTAGAATTTGTGGGTCAATATATCAGTAAAAATGTCAGAATTAGACCTGCCGATTAAAGAATTTTGCATTTAGCTCCAATTGAAAATAGATATAAACATATAAAAAAATTTCCCCAACATTTTCATTATTTCGCCCCGGGATACTTTCATTCGAAGCTGCACAACATGAACAACTACCCTAGAATGAAGGCATGTGATCGTTGTCACCCTAAACTGTAGCAACAGAATTTCTTAGTCATAAAATTTCATTTTCAAAAATTATGTACTTTTTTTAAACTGTAAAACAATTTACTAAATTATTGTAATTGTGGCTTGATTTCATCTTTTACAATGTTCTAAATAAACATCTGTCAATCACAGAGCACTGTGTAAGCTACAGAAATGACGAAATCCACTCATTTATATGGAGGGAAACAAGATATAAATATAATTTTATAAATAACTCCATAACAAAATACATGAATCTGCATTAAATATATAATTCCAGTAAATGAGATTTGCTGATATTTTTCTATCTGCCCGCATTATTAATGTATCGGAATTAAATTTAAATAATCGACTACTACGACACGGTTACACTGTGCGCAGATAAGATTTTGCCCTCTTCCTGTAAAAACAGAGGTAGCAAGGTTACTATCGAACTGCACATTGTCTAATCGACTGCCACACCAACCGCTTTCACCAACTAAAATTCTGTCTCACCAATTCAGGGTGCAAAGATTATTCTATTTAACTTTAATTATTTAATTTTATCCATTTTAGTAATATCTTCCATTCTACAGGTTGCGGCAGAAAGAACTCCCCTATTTGAGAAGCAAACTAATTCAAAACCAAAGAAGTTATGGCAAACATTTTTTTTATTTCTGGAAAGAACGTAGAATGCCGTTTTCCATCAATGTGTTTTAAACAAAACGTCACTCAAGTAGCGGCCTTGAATATTGATAAACTGCTGTAGCCTCTCTCGGTAGTTTTCCATGACCTAGAGAATCATTTCAGGTGTAATGGCAGCAACTCCCTGTCGTATCGTCTCCTTCAGAGCTTCCAAAGTTTATCCTGTTTGTCTAAAGTTTGATACCCAAAGGTAAATCGTTTTCTTTTCAGGAAGAGCCTCCCGTCGACCAAGTGCAAAGCGGATGCGAAATGCACGCTGTGTTGCTACCGGCGACCCGCCATTTTTTGAACTCCTCAACAATAAAAGGCTCGATGTTCTTCCAACCACACCATGGTATACACTGAAAACGGCACATATACCGCTGTTCGACGACGTGCTCTTCACCACTGTAGACGCTTCCCACCCGAAGTTATGCCCCTCCCACTTCGGGGTCTTCTTTCTGCCGCATTCCGTATGTTCAACACACTGTTAGTGTTTAAACTTAAAAGAGTTGCATCGATATTACATATAAGATTAAGTTTGGTTGATAAGTACAGACCTTTCATTTTAACGTACTGCCTACTTCTTCGTTGTTTGAATGTAGAGTTCAGGCGACAAAAGAAAAGAATGCAATCTCCAAACCTAATGACAGCATGGATAATCGTTTCTTGATAACACGTTCGCAAAACTGCGATACGCAACTTTCAAATTCACAGTGTCTCTCTGTCCGTCCCTCCGCTCATTTAACAAACTGACTCCCACCAGACGGATATCCATGTAATATGATACTGCGTTATTCTTCGAAATTTAATACAGAAAATTCAAATTTAATTATGTAATAGCAAATACCAAGTTCTTTACATGAAGACCATTATATATTTTTTTATCATATCTCGCTCGGTTATTCTTAGAATTTGAAAATTTTCTGGTATATATAGAAAATTTCAAAATACAAAATTCATGTTCAATTCATCATTGTCAGAAGTTTGTGCAGTTTATGAGGTAATGTGAAATGATAATGAAAATCCAGATAGGCCACAGATGACAATACGGCGCACGCACATTACATGCTGGCCAATGAAAGGCTGCAATCACACATTCAGAATATGTAGTATTATTCATTTTATACTGCAAAAATAGTTGCTTGAACATGCCTCGTTTTTACGCTATACACACGAAGTCTATCTTTCGTTTAGTATGTATGGTTTATGTAGCAACATCTGTGACGGACCGATTGTTCTTTCATAGAATTTATAATGATTGTGAGCGTCTATTTGGGTGTGTCCAATTGTATGTGTCCAATTCTTTGTGTCTAATTTTGTGTGTCCAAATATGTGTATGCAATTGTGTGTGTCTGCGTGATGCAGAAACCACAACAAAGGTTTGGCGTGAACCTGAGATATGCTGCATAGATAAATTGGATTGATTTTTGTAAGAATATCTTATATTTTTATATAGTTGTTTTAAAGTAACCCTTTATTCCCTAACTTCTTTAACTAAAGTAATTTTTTTGTTCTTTACTCTTTCATTGTATATTGTATCTTATATGGCACAAGGTTATGTTCCGTGATATTCCCAAATGCATTTCTATCTGTAACATGCACATTAATCATATAAAAATTGGGATTAGAAAATTAAAGAAACTGAAGTGCAGAGTTTATCATATGATGAATGTTTATATTTACATGAGTGCTAGATATACGTAATCATTAAATTAAATTAACATAATATAAATTGCTGTGTAATAAATCAAAACGATGACTATATGCAGTGGATTACCCTATGTGCTCCTACATGTCCATTCCTTTCTGTTCAGCACCTTGTGTAGCGGTATTGTGGACACTGGTGAAGTGCGCCCAACAGACGTGTTAGATTCTGAGGTTTCAGGTATTGACTGTGGAAAATGTTATGTAATTACAGTCTTGAGGGATGTGACGTAGCTCACGTCTGAGGGCAGGGAAGACCAACGTTTCAGATGTAAATGCAACATTTCATTTCAGGTGTAAGGGAACTTCGTGTATTTTAATTTCCAACATAGAACGTCGGAAGTTAATCAGAGAGCAATTAAACACAATGTTCTGTTGTGGAATAAATTTTTATTTAGTGTAAAACAGAGAAATAATTAAGGCAAATAACATTTAACACTGTGTGGTACGTATCATTATAAAAAATTCAACATATATATAAACGAAGTTAATATCAGTGTAAAGAGAAGGTTATTTTCAGAAAGTGAATTTTTTAAATTTGATTGACATGAAAAAGACATAACATAAGTAACTTTATATTAATGCAGATTATAATATATGTTTTGTAATAAATATTATACAATTAATTTAAAATAAAATTGAAACGACGTTCGTAATTAAATATGTATTGTCTCCTGTTGTTCGAAAATAAGAGGAGAAAGAAGCAATAATTTAGGTTGAAACATGTTTCTTAATTAGACGGATTGAAATAATCGTCCCATAAAACGCAAATGTGATGAGAAAGATACAAAATTCATTCATTCGTATCACTGAAACTAAATGGAATATCACACGTAAAATTCTCGATTGCTGTAATAAGAAATACACAGTTTATTGATGCATTAGTATCACTGGAAATACGTTCTGTGCAATAGATACAGTTACAAATATTTCACAAGAATTTTCTCAGGCAGTCTAAGTAGTATGCCTGAAATGGAACACGACTTTTTTCTTACAGATTACTGCAAATTATTATTTACGAACACACGAACCTATATGAGACACATACTGATGTTTAACACTAAGACAGTCGTGAAATAAACATTGGTGACATTACACGAATAACAATGAGAGGCCTATTTGTTGGAAAAAAAATGAGTTTTCTGTATTTCAAACTCTAAGTGTGCCCAGCACATTAATATACAGAGTGCTCACTGAGTGCATAAATCCGTGTGATGACCTTGAGAACTGCAGTAGCACAAAGAAAACCAACAATCAATCTGCTACTTGAATGTCGCTACCAATCCTATTCCAAATTAGGTATAACAGAATTTATGTGGGAAAATCCGAAGAAGAAACGTGGGAACAAACAGATTAAACAAACTGATAATTCAATTAGAAAACCCTTTCATTTCATACAGCCGTGGATCACAATGCACACGTTTACACGCTACTCTGATCTAATTGCTTTTTTACTATCCTTGCCTCAATTTAAAAAAAGAATTATTTCAATAGCCACTAAATAAAAGGTTGGGATTGTGAAATCAGTTTAAATATCCTTGTTATTCTCTTCAGGTTACTATCCCACAAGTAAATTCTCACATTATACAAAATACCGCTGGTAAATAAATTGGGATATGGAATTAAAATTCTTCAGCTCACCTTTAAATTGTGGAAAGAATTAGAAACGGATTGTGCAGCTATTTAATTCATACGCTGTATGGTCATGGTTAGTTCACTCGCTAACACTAAGCAAGAGATCTCGTAGGCGGGTTGTGGTTGACAGAGTCTTGCCTAAATAACAGCGAACAAGAAATAACGTAGCAGCTCATTTTCTTCAGTATCTTTTGCTTAATACACGATTGTACAATATTTCGACAACAAAGCAGAGGGCACTTAGACACCAGCCAATCAAAAGGAGATAAAATGCAAGTTGTAAATGTTGCTTGTTGAAGCTGTAATATTCACCAAAAGGGAGAACGATAGTTATCTTCTGGGAACGTAATTTTAAGGAGTGCATACGCAGGGAATTCCAGTGGTTGTATAGACCTGCTGCAATCACACGATCAATAATTTCAGTAACTCGCCTCATCAGAGGGTCTCCATGTAACATTATCATTGTTAGGCCGGTTTGACGTAATATGCCGTCTTTTAACCCGCACACCAACGGTTTAGAATTCTCGCCAATATAAAAACCTTCGGCGAAACTATCTTCAACGTCATCGTCATCCAACAAAATTGAAGCAGTCTTCTGATATGCCCCCCAGTCCCAACAATCATCAACCGATGGACAAATCACACTATTTGTTTGTACTGTTGATGCTTCAGTTTCGTCACCTTCCTCGAAAAAGTAACTCTTGCCTGAAGGATAGGCAAGCTTAATACCTGAGGCGAACAATTCATCCATATTTTGAATTGGTGTTTTGTAGCCGGAGTCAGTAAGAAACGTTGTGAGAAATGCCTGGATCACTGTGCTGAAGGCCAGCGAGAAACAAACCCAGGCGAGGAACAGCAAACGTAGGGACAGTGTGCGTGGCATTGTTGACACTGACACCCCTAGAACGACAGCCCAGAGGTTGGTCAAAGAACTTCCCAGTATCTTGTACCCTTGCCACTCCGACGTGTGGCTGTATCGCCCAACAAGTGTAGTCGAAATGGCCGCAATCACAATCGATATGATCAGAATTATCCACAGCTCCACAGAGAGTATTCTAAATAGGCTGCTCCATCTTGGATATTTGACAAAACACGGTACATACCAGCGGACACCAAACATGTAGTAGGTATTGGTGCAATCGAAATATGAGTTAAAGATAATATCGAACTGCAAATCACCTAACACTATATATGCTTCCTTTGCAATCATAGCCCAAAATAAATCATCTGACAGTTTTCCGTTCTCATTTATAGGATTTTCTGTTGTAGGGTCATGAACAAACGTCATATTCATCTGTTGCAAAACGACCCGTAATAAATCCATCTCCATGCCAGCTATTTCTGTGACAAAATTCCCATTTGAATCCGTGTGGTTAATAAAAGTCGTAGTTAAATTCCAATAACCGTTTCTTACAACTGCTTTCATAGGACATCCGTTAAGACTGTTTCTTAATTTTCGTGGAAACAAGTCAGTGTTCTTAGTGAAGTGACCTTGTGCAGAAATAACCCAACTGTCCAGTAGGGTGATATCATTCACTTCAGTACAACGGTCTGAACTCTGGTATGGGAACCAAGTGTACACCCCCAATTTCATGTCGATATCTACATCATTAACGTTTATCGGTCCGCTATATTCTTTGTCTAATACGTAATGCTTTGGGCTTACGATAATGCAGTTATATATTCTAAGTTTTGACAAATAATCGAATATGTCCATTTGTTGATACATTGAGAATTCGTTTGCTCCAGCTACCACAAATCGAGCTTGAGAATTCCAGAATCTTGTGCGCTCATTTCGTACTACTGGTAGACCTAAACTGTCATTGTTTAAACTCTTGACATTCCCATCTGGTATTAATATAATATAACTTCCATCTCTATCTATGAATTCTGTTTCATCTGGTTTGCTAATATTACCATCAGCAGTAACAACGACGGGCCAGATAGCAGTTCGGTGAATCTGTGCAATCAGTTCCTGCTGCACATCTCCGTATGTAGTCGGCGATGTTATCACCACAGATCGCCCTCGTGCGAAATATCTGTGGCTGATGAATGTCAGACAGCGCACCAAGTGGATTTCCTTTAAAGTAAGGGACTTAGATGGCAGTAGTTCTCCATTCGTATTTGCGCTGAAGAACAGTATCACCAAAAAGATAACCTCCAATTTTTTATCCTGAAAAGAAACGAACCATTATCAGTTGCTCAATACCCTACATTCCTCTCTTTCTTTGATGATTTGTTATTCATTTCCCAGAAACAAGGAAATGACGCCTGGATTGAGGTTATAGTACGATAGGGTTTTCTCTACTTTATCAGCGGTAGTTTAATTTTTAATAATTTCTCCTCTCAGTGTCTCCGTTACGTTACATACTGAAGAAAATGTAAACTTCATATTCCTGTAAGTAATGTGCTAATGTGAAGTGAGATATTGTTTTCATTAACAGTAGGTGTAAGTGGGGACATTCTTCTTTTCTTTTTTTTTCCGTCTATTTCTTTATTATTCAGTCTGTCCTTAAACAACTCTGAACTCTCAATTACCCGCAACCTTTTTTAAATTTAGTTATTAAACAGCATGCCCCATTACACAGTAATATTACATGCTTTACATAACCTAAGCTTAGTTAGCTGTAATTTAAAATCTGTAAATTTTATGGACTTAACAGCTTTTACAATGAAGTTTACATAATTTTTGATAAGTGTTTCATTCTTTGCAGGCCAATTGCCACCAGTGCTTTTTATTTGTCATATCATCTCAGTCCTTAGGTTACTTAATTTCTTACACTTAAATATTAAATGGTCTACAGTTTGTTCTTCTTCTTCACACGGGCACATTGGATTATCTATTACTCCAAATCTTTGTAAGTATGAACTTATTTTCCCATGTCCTCTTATCATTTTTGTTAACTCTGGGAATATTGGAATTTTTTCATTAGCCTGTTCCTCGCTGAATGGAAAAAAGCTTTCGTAACTGCCCCCTTTCCTGTATCCATCCACTGCTGTTCCCACATATGAAGTCCATTGTCATTTTCTCATGTTACAATCATCTCCCTTGGCATCTTGTCGTAGACGACTGGTTCCTCTTCCACAGCAGCTTCTTTTGCCAGTCTGTCCACCAACTTGTTCCCCTCTATCCCCACGTGTCCTTTTACCCAGCCAAAGTGCACAATCCACTTTAAATGTGCCAGTTCAATAAGTTTGTTTCTAATGAGTTCTATCAAGCGGTGCCGTTTAAATTTGTTTTGCAATAAATCCAAAGTTATCTTGCTGTCAGTGTATATTGCAACGCGTTTATCATTGTCTTGTTTATTCTGTAGTAATTCTAATTTTTCTAAAACTTTTAAAATTGCAATTTTCTCTGCTTGATTATTGGAGCAGTGTCCATGCAGTTTAAACTTTAGTTTGTGTACCAACTTGCCGGTGACAAATATAATTTCTGCTGCCCCCATGTTGTCTTCAATTTTACTGCCGTCTGTATACACTTCAGTTGTATACTTGGTACCATTCTCCACTTCACGTACTGTCGCTCTTTCAGCAGGATGTCGCCAGTATCTTACTTCCAACGGTGTATCATATTCTAAATTATTAATTTTTGTTGCCATATAAGTTTGTACCTTTTGTTCTATAGTTATTTGTATAGGTCGTACTCCAGCTATCACGCAAAGGCATCGGATGAGATAATCCGGTATGCTTTAGCTATTTTAATATTCGTAAGTCTTTGTATTCCTTTATACTTTGTAAGATTCTTGCTTTTCCGTAAAGCTTCTACCCATATGGGTGCTCCATACGTTAAAATTTGTACTATCGCTCCCTCATAAACTGCTTTATGCCCTAGACCCCATTGTAGCTTTGCTGTTCTAACCAACATATTAACAATTGTAATTAATTTTGCCACGGTAAAATCAATATGTGCATTAAAATTAAATTTACTATCAAAGTAAATTCCTAAATATTTCATTTCTTCGTTTTTGTCCAGTCTTTTGTAATTCCAGTAAATATTAACTTCCCTGTCGTCGTTTCTTTTCTTTGATATAAATAAAACCTTGTATTCTTGTCGTTAAATTTTATTTTATTGTCAGTAGCCCATCTCTCAATTTTCTTTAAATCCTGATTCGCGTAATTTTCTGTTTCCATTTTACATGCTCCTCTTGTTAAACCAATTAGATCGTCCGCTATCACTTTAGTTCGGCTACTAAATTTCAAATATTAAAGTCAATTATACATAACATTCCAAAAGCCCGGGCCACAAAAAGACTACTGAGGGCATCCCTTCTGAACTTCTATTTCCGTCCTATAATTATTTATTGATAGTGTTGCTTTCCTATTGTTAAAGTAACTGACTGATAAATTGTATAAATTCTTTGGACATTTAAGTTCTCTTAACTACTTCAAAATGCTGGGCCACCAGGCTGCATCAAATGCCATTTCAAAGTCAAGGCTGACTATAACGGAGCAATGTTTTAATCTTAAACTTTCTTCTATAAATTTTTTAACTTTCATTGCTGCATCAACTTTTCCCCTCTGGGCGGTGAATCCATACTGGTTGTCGTTGAACAGATCGTTGGAGTATATATGAAGCAGTATCTTGCCGATCATCAGTGTTTCCAACAGTTTACCCCCACCCGCAAATTTTATTTCAGATTTCAGTAAGAAACTAATTTGGAAATATCTGTTATTTTACCGGAATATAATAAATAAAATATCGCAAGATTTTCCTCTCCTTCTATTCCGCAATGAATGTCTTTTGACCACTGCATACCATGTTATATGATGAATGAATTATCGTACGTGTGGCGGTTGAAATTTATTTCCAGTTGCTGAACTGCAATGAAAAGGAGCCCGTCGGGTGGCATCTTGGTGGAAATTCGGAAGATAAAACGCCCTGAACGAAACTAATGAAACTGAGCATCGGCATACATAGAGGGCCATGAGGGTTTTGAATTTGAGTGTGGGACTTCGAGTGACTGAAATTGATATCAAGCTGTCGGCAGACACTGACTCTAACGAACAGGGTGAAGCAGCAACTGGACAACGGATTATGAGGATATTTGTTTTCTAGCTGTGAGAAAATTCTGTAAAGATAGGAGACAACATTAGTGAGGGACTCTTTCACGATATCTTCATTGAGACACAATTTTTCTGTCAGGAAGGAAGCGATCATCTTCGTGATGGTTGTGAAGTTGTTGCTGCTCGCTGTTAGTTTCATTAAATCTTCTCGAACACACGAATTCAAGTTTCAGTTCAGACAAAATCAAATCCGTTATGATCCTCTCCGTAGGCACATGATTAAGTTCCTCACCTTCATCAAAGAGAACCAATTTCTCAGGTTCAAAAATGATTTGTAGCGTCGTACCGTTTTCATTGATTTTCAGCAAACTTCAGAAAACTTCATCCTCTCACGTACGTAACTGCGCTCTTTATATTGTGTGGTGAGTATGGGAGCAAACGATATAAGTGAGGAACAGTGAGAGAGGAGAAAATTCTGGGGATTATTTATTAATTTGTTCTGGTGAACTAACAAAATTTGCAAAGTGTTTTCTTTTGGCTGGAATCTGATTTCTTATCTGTGGTTAACTGAAAATTCAATCTTGTTTCCAAATGAAAACGAGCAACAATATCGTTTTTGTTTTTAACTGAGTCTTCAGAAGTGTACAACATTAAGAGTTTCTGCGTCTTTTATCTGCTTTCAATATTCACAGTATTCTGTCAATTAACTCTTAGCAGTTATCTCTCATGGAACTTTATGTATATTAACAAACATACAATTTTATGTGTACGTATATATATATATATATATATATATATATATAGGGTTTTGTGTGTGTATGTGTTTCAATGTAATTTTAATGACGGCCTTGAATACTTTTAAAAATGTACATTCAACTAACTTGTATTTCTTACGTGCTACATGCTTCACTTTCATATGTATTTGGTCACCCGAAAAATATTGTGAACAGTGAAAATCCTTAAGCTTCTCATCATGAAAACTCCACCCGCTCTCCATTACTTCGTCCTTCTGAAGCCCAAAAAATTATATTTTGTGGGAACTTTCTACATTTTTTCCGTATTTAATTTCCATTAGAATTTTTAGAGTAAATAATTCTGCTTCACAATATACACAGCTTGTCCCGGGGGGAATGTGCCAGACTTCGGGAGAATGTTCCTTAAGTTAAAGTGTACCGATAGAACCCAAAAAACCTATATCCGAAGTTGAACGGTTACGGAGATAATGACGGTAGAAAAATGTGACGTTCTTGCGGTTCCACGTACTCTACCTGTTCCGCGTGATGTGTTACCCATACACTGCGCATGTCCGTCCTTTAGCCTACAGCAGGGTCAAGCCCATTCACGCTGCGACTTACTGTCGAAAGTTGTCACTGTTACAGTTTATTGTGAGGAGTTGTAAAAATTCCTTTTGTGTTTTCCCACGTGGAATACTGTGACATGCATTTTGTGAAGGGAATGCACGTGCTGACGTTATATAATTAACATTCATTTGTTTATTTCAGCTGCTAAACTTCCGAAATTTCTCCTCAGTTACCTTATTAATTTATGGTTCTGGTACACATACAACCTTAACCCTTTAAACGCCAAGTAAAATCCCATCTGCTGGCATTATTAGGAGCTCACCATATTTTCCACGTTAGCTAGTTAAGGGGTAAAATAAAATATATTTCTGTAAACCTATACAATGGACGGTGCTGGCATCGAAAACCTTCAGAAATGAGAATTATTATACTAGACTGGACCAGCAATGAGACCCATACATTCTCTTGTAGAATGGAAAATGAATCAATTTCAACGGGGTAATGTGGCCAGTACGTGGCTTTAATCACCCCCTCTCTTATAACGGTGAGATCAAAGAAAGAGTAGAGATAAAACTTTATTCCACTTTTGGTCCTTAATAGCCAACTGTAGGGTGAAATTTGGTTATATCTGAATGCCGAGATTTTAGCATTGTGAAAATAATTTCTTGTCTCAGTTCATTTTTAAAAAATTAAGTTATACATATTTTTATCCTTATCGCTGTAAGCCTATCCGCACATTCGAAAATTAATCTCAATGCAGTACCAAACTGAATCTGAATTCCACCCAAATAAATTAAAACAGTTACGTGTAAATACGCCAAATTAAATAACAAAGCGAAAGCAAAGTCAAACGTTAAGTCGTTTTGTGACAAGATTTAGAGTTAAAAAAGGTTTACAGAATTTTAGTAGGGAACTGCGTGATTCCAACAGGCCCTTATACCAATCAGGGACGTGAATTGGAATCATTCTATAAAAGAGTATGTCATTCCAGACGACGCTGCCTGACGCCTTCAGACTTACTAACTTACTCACTTACTGCTTGGAGCAGAGTCCTTCTTGAGAAAATAACAGTTTCTCAGCTAGCCAAGAAATTCACCGGACTTTATGGAACACGAACGTTCATTACAGCATTCATAAGTTCCCGCAGCCTTTCCGTATCAAGACCACCTCAATTCAGTCCATGCTCCCTTTACCACTTCCTGAAGATTCATTCGAATATAATCCTCTCATTTAAGTATGGATCTTCCAAATGGTCTCTTTCCCTTAGAATTCCCCACCAAACCCTTTATACATCCATCCAATTCCCTTACGTGCTACATGTCCCGCCCAATTCATTCTTCTTGATTTGACCTCCAAATAAAATTTGGTGATGTTATACGGATCACTTAGCTCCTCACTAGGTTTTTTCCTCAACTCCCTTGTTACCGTGTCCCTCTCAGACACAAATAATCTCCTCAGCACCTCTCGATGCACTACTTTCGTACAGCGAGACACACTGCATGATGGGAAGTTTTGTCGCTCTTTCCACATTTAATAAGTGCCAGTTTTAAACAAGTTCAACTTTATTTTTTCAAAATTTATTTACTTTAATCTTGATTAAATTCGCCTATATAATAAATCACAACGTATAAAATGTTGCTTGATTATTACCGTTAATTTTACACTAATTGTTTGCAATATTCACATGAACGTGTGTCACTGAATAATGGTTAGACTTTGTGGTGTCGCTGTGTTCTTATACTGATATTGTTGTATGTACAGTTCACTGTCACTTGAATTGTTACAGTTGATTGTTATGGTACATTAATTTGTAACTCTTAAAAGATGAACACGCGTGGTTGAGATATATTGTTAATTAAATTGCCCTATGGAAAATTAAAATAATCTTCGTTCCCATCTCTGTCCCCTCTGGCCATTATGCAGCGTGCCAGCATATGCGTGCTACTCTACTCGAAGGAGATCCCAATGGAATCTTTATCAATAATTACTTTTGAAATGTAATTTGCTTCTCTATAACACAATAAGTTAATAACATTGCCCTAGGCAGAAACTATGGTAAATGGCTTGCTGCTTCCTTGTGCAGAGTGCCAGCACTTACAAGTCCGTTGCAGATGTGGTTACCTTATAAACTGGCTAAGCCAAACCACGATCTCAGGGCGCCTGCAGCTTCAAATAAAGGAAGACTCTATTCAGCCACCCGTGACCATGAATCACACGCCTGGCTTGGAATATGTCACGTACGTCATTTTGAGATCATGACACAGCATGATGCAAATTTGAATGCAAAAAATGATGTAAATTCAAACGGTAAATTATTTGCCTTTAACTGTAACAGCACCCTAGTCTCAAACACACTCAGCCTACGTCCCTCTCTCAATGTGAGCGACGAATTGTCACACCCATTCAAAAACCAGGCAAATTTATAATTCTGTGTGTCTTACTTTTTGTATTTTCGGATAGGAAATCTGGAAGACAAAATATCTTGCACGGAATGATAACCAGTGTTCCCTGAATGCAATCTGCTCTTCTTTTGTTCCTGAATAGAATCTTGATATTTTATGAACTTTCCAAATTATTTGAATTGTTTAACTCTGACAGAAGTACTATTTCCAAAATATTTAATTTGACTTTGTCCTTCATTCTGAATCCGAAGCATGACCCTGTACTTAGTTTTAATAACTTTCACTTCTAGTCCATTTTGCTTTGTATCGACTACTAACGCTTTTGAGTTTTTCTTTATATTATGTAATCTTCCTCAGAATAAATTATCATCAGCCTAAACCAAAAGCTGATTAATTTGAAGACATCCTGGGTAAACTGTACATTCCACATGGTACCCTAAACCAATTTTCCAAAGCGATTGTGTTAAAGCATTTCTTTTATTCAAACCTTTCCTTTTAAGAAATACAACAAACAAATACTTACCTATACCAGATTCTGTTATAGGTTTCATTCAGACCCTTTTTCTTTTTTATAATTTCAAATTACACGTGGATAACAAACCGCTCTTCTAATTGAATCATAAGTCTCCTTGAAGCCTAAAAATAGCTGATGCATTGCTTCGTTGTGTTTCCATTTTTTTAAGTATTTACCGATAGCAGGTAATATAATCAGTAGATAACTCCTATTTCGAAATCCATATTGATTCCCCCCCCCCCCCCCCAACCTCCCTTCTATTAGATCGTTGATTGCTACGCGAAGACTTTTTACGATTTTTTTTTTGAGAAAAAAAAGGATAGGGGGGTTTGAATTTTTTTCCCCAAAATTTGCCCCCCCCCCCCCGCATCTAAGCACAGTGCCAAAGCAGTATGAAGGTCAGCTTCATGTTCTACTGTCACTGGGAAGACATCT
>Ga0123355_10005267_pt1 | contig 18889 bp, 16 predicted proteins | sample TergutEmb28metaG_3_FD_89872 | JGI IMG/M metagenome (GOLD analysis project Ga0123355, IMG submission 89872) | Embiratermes neotenicus P1 segment gut microbial communities from Petit-Saut dam, French Guiana - Emb289 P1 | ecosystem: Host-associated > Arthropoda: Insects > Digestive system > Gut ... | reverse complement strand
TGCCGTAAGAGAGACTACGGAACGAATGAATACACAGCCATCTCTCGTTCACCGCGGGAATTAACCCTTTCGTGACCAGCGGGTCGTTGATGTCCCACTTGCAAAAAGTCTTTGCATGTCCGCTGGGATACCAGAAACCCATTTCTTCTCTATGCTGCCATCTACCTTGAAGTATCTCTACTCCGTGAAAGCAGTCAGAATGCATTTTCCCGCGAAACAGGCGAGTGCAAGTGATGCTGAGTGCAGTACTGCTTTGGTGATGACTGGCTGTTGTGATGCACTTTGAGCCAATTTTGAGTGTTTTTCGGCGAGATAAGCGCGATAAGTGCATTTATATTATCTGCGTTATTATTTAGGATGCATTTATATGTGAGTTGCCTTCGTATTGGGGAATACTTTCCAGGTAAAGTGATACTGTGTGTCTGTAACGTCCCTTGTCTTCCATTAGTTGTTTTTGGGCTGTCTGTGTGATTTCCATTGTTGTTTACAAGAAACGTGAAGCCCTATTTCTCATAAGGCGTGGTATTCTGCTTGGTGTTCTTCTTAGTTTGTCTTCACAGCTGTAGGACTTCTTATTGGTTATTTTTTGCGACTTTTTTCTTCTAGAAATGGCATGTTTGAACGAGGAAGAGATTCTTGAATGTCTGTATTCTCTCCCTGAAAATGAGGATGATTCAGAAGAATAATGCGACGAGGATGCAGCAGAGGAGCTTACCGGCCTTGAAGTGACGAATAGTGGATGTGATGAAAGCGACGGGTCATTTGCTGTAGCAGTGGATATTTCACAGGAAGGAACTAAACCGGACCATCAGAGCAGCGATACATCAGAAGACGAAAGTGAATGGGGCGATAGCGTCTCATACTTCGAGAGAACAAAATCCAATTATATATTCTGATCTCACTCAAGAAGACTCAGAAGTTGACTATCTTCTCTCCATTCTTACAGAAGAAATACTGGAAATTATTCGGGAACAGACAAATCTCTACGCAACACAGGAACGCGTGAGACGACTTGGAGGGCAGGTAGTGAGAATGACCAGTTGTAACTGGAAGCACACGACGGTGGAGGAGATAAAGGCATTCATAGTAGTACATATATTGATGGGTATTCACACGCTGCCAGAGCTGCGACACTACTGGTCCAGTGACAACCTCCTTGGTGTTCCCGCTGTTACTAACCTAATTACTAAGACCAGGTTCAAGAAACTGACTGAAAATATTCATTACAATGACAATACAAAGGCAGTGCCAAGGGGTGAAGCTGGCTACGACCGTCTTCACAAATTGCGGCCGGTAATCGAGGCTCTGAATTGCCGCCTGAAAGAAGTGTACATCCCATAGAGTGTCATGGCAGTCGATGAGAGCATGGTACAGTACCATTCAAGGGCCGTTAATCGATGAAGCAGTACATGCCGATGAAACCAGTCAAGCGTGGATACAAAGTTTGGTGCCTAGCTGACTCTAGAACTGGATTTGTTAGCCAGTTTGATATATATTCAGGAAGAAGTGACACGCAGAGGTATTCTTCATTTTCTCTTGGTGAGAGGGTGGTGCTGAGCCTGTGTGACACACATCCACTCCCATAGACTTATCGCGTTCGACAATTTTTTCACTTCATATCAGCCCTTGAAAACTTTGAACGAAAAGGGTCTTTATGCCGTGGGTACGGTTAGAGGAAGCAGGAAGGGGCTTACAGATATTCTCAAGAGAAATGATCGGATGCAGCGCGGAGAATTCATGTTCCGGACTAAAAGATGTGTGGCAGCAATAAAGTGGCAGGACAACAAACCTGTGAGAGTCCTGTCCACGTACCACAATCCCAAGCATGTCACTTCGGTGAAACGGAAGAACAAAGACGGTACATCATCGATTGTTCCTTGCCCCGCCGCAGTTGCACATTACAATTCAATAATGGGAGGAGTAGATCGCTTCGACCAGAGACGAGAAAGATATGCAACTGGGAATCGCTCACTCAAATGGTGGCACCGTCTGCTTTACTTTCTCATTGACCTTGCGATTGTGAACAGTTTTATAAAGTGGAACTGCAGCAACGGTGGTCAACGTGACCAACTCTCGTTCCGGCTTGCTCACGTTAGGCAGCTCACAGTCGGCTGCGAGATAAAAAGGAGGGGCAGACCAGATTTTCTCACAAAAAACAAGCCGGGCGTCAGCGGGGTATCTGACGACGTGCGTCTAGGAGAAGTAGGGAAACATTTACCAGTTAGAACTACAAGAAGGTGGTGCAGGCAACGCAGCACAAGCAAGCACGAGGTCCGCACAAACATTATGTGCAGCCACTGCAAGGTACCTTTGTGTGTTCACCCATACTTCGAGAAATTCCATCGACAGTAACTCCTGAGTTATAAGAAAGTTTTGAACATGAAATGAATGTTTCGAGTTTCTCAACAACTTTTGTCTGAAACGTTTTTCATTCTAAGAAGAACTGAGAGATATGATCATAAACGTATATTGTCTTCATGTAAAGTGCCCTTTTTTCTTGTCCGATTTTCATTAAATTTTAATTTTCTCCACATATTCTCGAAAAATGCTCAAATATAAAATTTCATTAAAATCCGTCCAGTGGGAGCCGAGTTGTTCCATGCGGACGGGCGGTTGGGCAGACATGAAGAAGCTAACAGTCGCCCTTCGCAATTTTGAAAACACGCCTAAAACACATAAAAATATGTAAAATTAAGTTAAAATACAATTATTCTATCATCAATGACTTTTCTTTAAAAAACGCCTACTTTCACCTATCCCACGCAGGGTTCAGTGGGGCAAATACGTCCCACATACTATTTCTTGAAAAAGGAAAAACAGAGGAAGAAAGTAAAAATACTTCCTCGTTTAGCTTTCATTCTGGTTTCAGATAACTGCCCAACAACGAAAATTTAAGAAAAAAAATTAATTTGGTCACGAAGGGGTTTAAACGCAAAACGTTTCCTATGCATCAATGGTAATGTGAAACACGACAGCAAAGTGGTAACATTGAAGTATAAATTTCAAATCAACAGTATCAAGAACATCAATAATATACAAATTTTTATTTTAAAATTTGAAGTAGAAGAGAAGTCTTAATGGTGTGCACAACACTTAATTCTGTTTCTTGCTTAAGAAGAGAAGCAGCTCGCCTTACGTTGCAAACTCGCCTGTTCTGCCTGAGTACATTGTGTCTGAGTAGGTGTACTGCACTAAAACAGACTCTATACAAAACATTTTAGCCCTGAACTATGAATACAACGAATACAATCCCATCACGTATCGATCGTTCTTTTTCTACACATTCCAATCAAGGAAAAAAAAAAAAACCTTGCAACTTATTTGTATGACATCGCTAATTAGTAAATTGCAAGCAAAAGAAATGCGTCGCGCTGCTATGACGACTGTTCTTATCGAGACTCCACCCCTCCTAGAAGCCATTCTCTCTTCCTGATTCATTCCCCTTTTGAATGCATCGAGAAGAATCAGTAGTAAGCAGCACCCTAACGACTTCGTCCGCCGGGATAATTGATAAAGAATACGTGGAGCCTTCCCTACTACTAACGTACAGCCGGAAGGGTACTTCCTTATTACTTTTCCCATCCACTCACAAGCAGAATACCCATTTCTTATAGCCTGCAATATTGTTTTTGCGGTTTCCCAGGCAGTAATTACAACTTGCACTACGAAAGACATGGGAAACGAAAAATATCCACTAGAAGAATGCACTTGTTTTAAAACTTGACTGCGGAATTCACACACTAACCGCTTGCAGACCGCGAATGCCCATCTTATGTCCACAGCCAGCGGATGTTATAATAAAATTCATTCATCAACTCATGCTCGCCGACCGCAATCAAATACACTGTTTGGGTCGTCTGGTAAATTTTACACGTAAGTTAAAATGAGCAAACTGTACTGGCGTCCGTGCAGTCTAAGGAGTAGATCTGAATCCGACTGACTGCTGAGATTGTGGGTTCAAATCCCGTTGAGGATATGGATGTTTGTCTCTTGTACTTGTGTTGTGTAGGTAACGGCCTCTGCAACCTTCGGAGGAGCCGTAGCGAATAAGTGTGTCTAATTGTGTGTGATCTAGTAACCTCAAAAATGAGGCGGCCAGGGCCCAGTTGGGCTGTTGCGAGAGAGCGAGATAGAGAGAGAGACCTGCAACAAGCTCCGTGCATATTGCATTTTTATGTTGTCGAAAATGTCCGGAGCGGTTCTGGGGACCACCCAGGTTCATACTGAACGGGCACCAAGGTAGTGTCGACGTTTAGAATCGGTAGAGCTGTGCCTTCTTGGCATGGATAGGGAAAACTTTAATATACCAAATAGTAACTGTAGCCGTTAATCCCTCAACGTAAAACAAATTTCCCTCGAAACATAAGATTTTTACTGTTAGTAAAGGGTGGAGATTCTCAAAAAGCCCTTGTGGAATTAAAAAGTGTTCCACACTCAAGACGTTTGCGCAAATTGAACAACTATATGCATTATACGAGGGGCTGAGGTAGCTCTCATGTTTCTTCCTGGCTAACACCGGTGATTCTGAAACTGCCTTCCAATCCAAATGAAAGGAACAACTTTCAACGACCGGGTGTGCGAAGACCATACAGCATACGGTATTATTCTACGCGTTCAAGGGAGATACAACAAACGCTCTACGCCTTAACTTCAACTTCAAAATCATAAAATTTGTTACGAGAGGAAGCTAGTTCCATAGGTCCACCAGTCCTCAACATACACCCAGGCATCATTCCACTATACACAGGCACACATGAAAATGGAAAACAAAGGATTCATTAAAATAAAAAATTGATACGCCTTACCGTTATTAACATTTTTATAACGCTCAGACTTCATAAATTATTAAATTCTGAATCAGAGCAGACACTTTCAACTTCTAACTGGTGAAAGACTTATCTACGAAGCAATCGTCGTTTCTTATTGCCATCATTCACGTTGTGAAGCCACTTCTGCTAAATGACAAACAGAAAGTGATCTCTTCTGAAGAAGAGACAAGACTGAACGCCAAATGTACACGTGGGCACAAGCACCCTACATTCACCAATGAAAATTCATGTTCGCAAAACACGCGTAAGAAATCTGCGAGATTTCAAGCTCCCGCCGCGGGGTAGACGAAGTTTTTCCTCATCTGGATTGTTACGCAGCGTATGTTGGTAGATATTACCGACATTTCGAGACAGCTTATCGGTCCCATCTGCAAGTGTCAAAGCTGCTTGACTCTGAGAATGGGACTGATCAGCTGTCCCGAAAGGTAGGCCAACAACTACCAATGCTGGCTGTGTAACAACTAGAATTGACGATCTCATAAGAAATTTGTGCTTCAAAGTTTAAGCCACTACAATAATTCAACACTATTACCAAATTGTTGAACTTAATGGTGAGAAGCTGCGATCTCGTGGTAACGCTGGGCAAACTGGGAGAGAACGAAAAGGGGGGAAAAAAATGGGGATGGGGACTTCCACTCAATAGGACCATAATGAAAGTGAGCAATTCCTCTAAGCGCAGTACGAGTAATAAGTATCTAAATTAATCGCTCCGCATTACTAAATCCTTACAACGCGCTCCACTGTCAGAACTAAAACATCATCAACATATTCACCCTACAACTGAGCGTAACACAGGCGTAAGATGCTTATTTCACGACTCTGTATGAACCGCCAGTGTTACGAATCAAATAATATGATAAAATAGCCATGAGTGGCGAAAGAAGCGGCACTAACATAAGCTGTGACAAGAAACATGAACAGACCGAATGCGAGATCATTACTGGTATGCCATGACGTGTTCTGTTCGAGCTCAAAATGAGTACCAGTGAGGAAGAAGATTGCGTAAAGCGTCTCCTGGCTGAGCTTGCAGGCGCTTCGCGAATAGTAATAATTGCAAGCAGTAATGGTGACAGGATAACTGGCAAGGGAACCCTAAGCACTTGGACGAAAGAGGCGGTCACTACTTCCTCTCATACAGGTCACAACAGGTCCATATGGACTGCTCAAAGGTTGAACGCGGGGCTCCGTAATTCCGTTGTTTTAATTCAAATCACCACAACCCAATTCTCGTAACTATCGGGACATGTGTCTCATCTTGGACTGCTTGACCCTTGAAATGGGACCGATGTTGTCCCGAAACATCAGTCACCAATTACACCATACATCCCACAAGAGCGGAGGACGGAACATTCCTGTGTATGCAGTGTTCCTGGCCTCATCCCCTTGTACACCTGCTAGAAGTGCTAGAAATATGAAGATAAGTAAGCGGTATTAAAGAAAAGAAGAAATCGACGAAGAACATGTCCAAGTGTCATTTCGTCCACGACCATGGACGGGCATGAAACCGAAACCGAGACTACTCGTGTCTTGTAATTCAGATGTTTCCCCAAGGACCGATCTTAATAGCAGAATGCAAGAAGTTCATACCACAGACGTGGCTCCATAATAGCGATCTATCACTAGTCACAGGATAGCTAACAGATACACCTAGTGGTTATATACTTACTCTTATTCTAAATACAGGTACATATAAATTAATCAATATTTATTACAACGTGTAAAAAGCAGGAATCAAATTATTAAAGAATACAGCATTATGTCTACTGAATGTTAACATCTGACGTAGAGCGTTCATACAATCTACAATAAATCATTTGCAACGCTGCTCAAAGTCTAATAAATAATTTATGAAATGACACAGTCACCAACCGACCACACAGCACCGAATGATGGAATAGTAATGTACGAACTGAAAAGCATGTGGAAGCAGATGACAGTTCACTCCTTTACAGTTGTGTATCAGCATTTATTTACGCGGAAGGACGAATTTTATGAAAAATTCGGTCAGAAGAAACGATGTCTTGGCCGAGATCCGCACGGCATATCTGTCCAATAAAAGCCGGAAGCTCAAAAGCATCAGACAGCCTCTTAGTCCTATGTATCCTGTTCAACGGCCGACAGATAAGCTCAGTATACGGTGAAAGGTACCGTAAGTTGTACCTGTGTCTATTAAGCACAAGGCCACAAGGGCGTATGGGGCAGCGGAAGCGTACTATACACCGGGATTCGAACGGTTTCTTACCGTGCCTGCAGTCCCGCATATACGGCAAACTCTGGGACATCCAATCCAAGTGAGAAACGTTGGGACGGCCGACATGTCGCGTGTTCAGGTCCGCTTTATAGTCTCCTGCATATTCTAAATACGCAAATTTAGAAAGCCAAAAAGCACAAACAGAACCTAAGCAGTGTCTAGGCATAAAACGACACATTGTATAATTTTGATAAACTCCAGTTCAAATGTGATGGCACACGGTGGCGCACGGGAGGGGAAGTGAAGGCGAAACTGGCGAATGCAGTGGGTAGCCAGTACCCTTTATACTACCTCGGAACATAGTGTATCCAGCATTACTACCGCCGATGCGCACACATCGGCTGCCAGTAGTCGACTGAACTGACGCCCCCACCAATTTAAATGGACTCGTCAGTTTCACCAAAAGAGGAAAACTGGTTTCTGCGCGTGCGCCATCATAGTCCAACTGGTCTCGACTGAACAATCAAATAAACCCTAAACCAAATTTTAAGGCCCACATGTGCCGGCAGCTGCGGCATAAAACGAAGTTCGACCTCACGTAGGGAAACGAGGCCAACGCTAGAGTTTAAGTGTCGTCCCTTTTAAATGTTCTTCCATCGATTACATTACTGCCCCCCACCCCCCAAACACAGCAACAGTGTATAATATGTTGCCGAAATGCCAAATTCAAGCTCGTACAGGCTGATGATTTGGAATCGCTCTTTCTCGGTGTGTGGGAAGTGTGTCGGTTGATCCAGGCTCGGATGACCCAGGGTTTACCCTAAATCATTACACGTTAAACGAGCTGCCGGATAAAACCTGTATGTACGTAGCACGAGTGGTTAGTATCACACTTCAAGGTAGTAACGCATGTATGCATGTAGTCCTTCAGCCTGTACGTAATACCTTAGCTACGGATGAGTTTCAATAAAATACGGCAAATGAAACAGTGGCCTCGTATATAGTTTGGAACAACATACTACGTTGTACGGAAATGCATTTTTGAAAACAATACAACCGGAAATACGTACGTACAAAAACAAAGTTTGTACAGTCAATATTGAAATACATTCTACATTAGGTACGTTGTCTCCATAATACGAGGGGGTGCTGATAAGTACTCAGCCCGACCTACTCCCCGATGTCGTAGGACGCAATCGATAGTGTCGTTAGAAAGAGAGGGGTCTCGTCATGTGCCGAATTGCAAGTCTTTTCGTGATACAGAGGCTGAAAGGAAGCATGTAAGGAGACGCGCGCGATTTCAACAACATGGAGACACCAGCTGTCATCAAGTCGCCCCCCCCCCCACCCCCCCTTGCAAGGCAAGGCGCCAAAGGAAATTCATGCCATTCTCATATAAGCATTAGGGGAACATGCACCATCGTATGCCACCGTCATAAACTGGACGGCCCAGTTTAAACATGATTTTTTCACCTGTGATGCGCCTCGTCCTGGACGACACAAAAGTGACCATCCCGGAGATCATTGATCAAATTCACGAGCTAATCTTGGAAGACCGCCGGATTTTGTCTAAATCAATAGCTGAACAACTGGGCGTCTCACGTGAGCGGGTTGGGTCCGTCATTCGTGAAGATTTGGACATGCGGAAGCTCTCCGCAAAATGGAGCCCGAAATGCCTGAACGCGGATCAAAAACGCCAACGGTGCCAGTCGTCTAAGAAATTTTGGAATTTTTTCGGCGCGATCCAAATAATTTCCAGTCGCGGTTGGCGACCATGGACGAAACCTGGTTACATCACTAAGACCCGGAGACAAAGCAACAATGAATGGAGTGGCGGCATAGCGGCTCACCACTCCCCAAAAAATTCCCAGTGCAAAATCCACTGGAAAAGTTCTCGCCTCGATTTTTTGGGATCAAGACGGCATCCTCCTTATTGATTATTTTCCAAAGAGCCAATCTATCAACGCCGAGTATTACTTATCTCTGCTGGTGCAATTGAAGGATATTTTGAAGGAAAAACGCAGCGGGAAGGTAACCAAGGGGGTCTTGTTCTTGCACAATGCCCCGGCTCACTAGGCAATTGCAACCCAAAAGAAACTGACCTACCTGGGCTTCCAGTGTCTTGTTCACCCACCCTATTCTCCGGATCTGGCCCCGTCGAACTACCACCCGTTCCCTGGACTGAAAAAACAATTGAAAGGTCGTCATTTCTCGTCCGACGTTGAGGTCATTGCTGCCGTGGAGACCTGGTTGGATGGACAAAATTCCGAATTTTTTTGAGTGGCATGCAAAAGTTAGCAACGGGCTAAGAAATATACCGAGCTTCGTGGGGAGTATGTTGAAAAAATCCCGAGTTTGATCGCTGTAGCTTGTTTCCTTCCTGGTCGGCTAAGGACTTAACAGCACCCCTCTCGTACGATGTTATGAAGACAATGACCATCAGACACTAAAGCAGGCATATCTGATGTATTCAGTGCGCTTTGCCAGCCTTGTTTTTGTGAAACTCTCCCTTAAGCTATCACTGTAACACTGGGTTGCTATAGTAACCCGAGGGAAAACTCTGTATTTCAGAAGGACGTAAGTCACTCTCATTCCAACTGGTTTTAGCCATATGCTGCAGTGCTGCCGCCTGGGGAGGTGGGTAGTTCATTAGTAAAGGTTCCTAATTAATGACGAAACATATCAATTAGCAGCCAGCACTCTTCATCTTCACAGACAGTTCCCTGTTCTCTCTCCAGTTGTGATCACTCACTCACCCGGGACTAAACCGGTACAACTGTCTATGAACAGAATGGAATCAAGAGGACTATGAAGCCAGTAACGGATCCGATATCATACGAAAGCTCTTTTTACAGACGGAAGTGCCTTGGCTCCTTTTGCGTGCATTTTCGCCCACTGTAGCTCACACACACGCGCGCGTGCGCGCGCGCGCACACACACACACACACACACACTGCTTCACGTTGAGTCCAATCTCGCCTGAAGAGGCCAGACTTTACCCCAAAAACCGACGAACAAGGACATGCGAAACCCCAGACGGAAATCTTCCTGCCGATACATCGCTTATCACGATCAAAATACTAGCATGGCAACTAACTGACGCTCTCAATGTGAGGATGGACAGCGACAGGTTGGACCAATGTTAACGACGCGCATTTGGAGGGTTTGACCTCGGGCTTGGGACCAGTCATCCAAGGTTTCACCTTTTCCTAACATCAAGCAAGTCACTGCTACTGTGATACACCAATACCACGTTACAATATCAGGTGACTTGACGTCATAAAATGGCATATCAACGAAATGCTGGCAACCAAGGTGCTTTCAGTGCAGAGAGTAACGATCGAAAGTGCTAGATGTTTGTGTGCATATATTTTATTAGTTTAAATCTATGTCAAAGAGAAGTCCTTAAAATCAATATGAGAACGTTTATGCTAAAAGTAAAAGTAAAATAATTATGAAAATACGCTTAAAGATTATGCTTACAAATTCTGTCGTTCACGGAAAATTATGCCGCAAAAATACAGCCTACTCTAAACTTACGACATCCTAACATGCGGTCTTCTGCACTTACGAGCATGTGTGTCCCATACGCGGTAATCTCAAAGCACATGAAGTCAGCGAACGTACAAAATTCGATGGCGGCATAAGGGTGTATCCGCTTACAATGATTCGCAAGCCTGGAAAGTAATTTCGATCTTTCTCAGTCTCTGTTTTGTCGTTCACGTTCGTTTTTATCTTTGCCCTTCCCAACGCCTGAGAAAAGGAAAAGTGACTTAAAACGTGCAGGACTTAATGGACATGTCACACAGATTGGAGCTCGAAATTCTAGATGTTATGCGTACAGTATAAGCAGAAAATCAAACCGTCAAGCACGTCTATTTGTTAGAGAATGCCTTGTAAAACGTCTAACATGTGCTATATGGGTTGGGTGTTTTCATAAAGCCATTATCAGCCACAAATATCAAAAGACAAACTCTTCGTATGCCAAAAAAAAACATTACTATTTAAGGACTGCGATTTCCAACTTATAATCTTCCCGTAAAATAGTAGAATGTCATAATATGTTTCCGAATATTTTAACTTTTAACTTCGTTCCGCCAGTGAGACAAAAAACAATCAGGACCGGGGTGCAACACACTATCATGACGTAACAACACAAAGCGGTCGCGACGATACAAACAAACAAATAATGACCATGGCGCAACGAGGTTCACAAACGTACTCGCCCAAGTACCACTGCACCTCCACGGCAGCAGCAGTAGCAGCAGGAGCGCGATTAAATAAGCGAAATGAAGCGAGCCAACGATTCTGCGATTCTGCTGGTAGCCTGCTCCGATAAGTAGAAGCCCGGCCCCCCATTATGTAACTCGGGCTATTCACGTCTTCATCTCGCATACGCCCCAATGAAACGGATCGAGAGATCTTTCGAGACGTGGCCACTTCAGCCACCCACGACACACATTACTACAGTACTACAGTAAGTCGATACTAAAGGTCTATAGGTTCTTTCCATGTACTGTACGAAATGAATGTATGATAAGAAGGTAATTGTTGCCACTCTGTCAATACATACATAAGCCTACTTCAATACACTTAGCACCTCTTGTTTACACTGGTAGAATTTACTCTAAGCCTTGCACCGGACACTAAAGGTTGTCCGTAATAACACTTACAACCATTTGTTAAACAGTTCTACAAGAATATTTAAAAAACACACATTTTTGCTGTTACCTAGTACAACATACCACAATACCGAAAAAGTTGCCACATTATCACGAAATAGGCCTACTAGCCGAGGCTTCATCATTTTTTTCATATTATATCGGCCTACTCTTCAACTGTAAACTGTATCAATACGACTAAAACACGAAAAATATCTGCATTTATAGCTACAAGAATTCATTACGCGATCTAATAATAATGTTACATTATGCAAACGAAGGCGGGCGTAATGTCTACCTTACGTAACTCTTTGGCTCACCTTCAGCACTAATCGGTAATACGTAACAAGTTGAAAAATGAGATCTCAATTTAATTTTTAGTTGTTTATTGTACAATATTTCTAACACATATTTTTAAGTGTAGTACCTGACGATGGCCAAAATTATGGCCGAAACATGTAGTACAAGTTGATATTTGTGTGTGTGTGTGTGCGCGCGCGTGTATATATAGATGTGTATGTGTGTGTGTGCGCGCGCGCGCGCGCGTGTGTGTGTGTGAATTTAAAAAGTTGTGAAAGGCTACTTGTGTATTATTCCTTCAAGCGTGGTTTTTCCACAGAACGATGGCTACAAGAAAACGCAACGCTGTACTACCTTGCCCCATATGTTTCAGCGTAAATACATATAGCCTTAAAGAGCACTTTAAGTAGCGAAACGTGTAACAGTTGTGTCGCTGCCAAAACGACGAACTGTTAACTGGTTAACTGTTTAACTGCTGCAGTTGATATCTCATTAAGCTCACATGCGGATATGGAACAGCCAGCATGGCTGGCACCATTTCTTACTGATAAACAGGCAACGAAGAAATTGGCCATCATTGGCTTACATTAAGCTGAAACAGAAATTTAGCAAAATTACTCACAGAAAAGAAAACCTCGCCGTAAAAATCTGTAAAAAGGTAATCTGTCGTCACACCTGTACCTAATCAACACGTGTGTGTGTGAGCATGTGCGTGTGGAGATGGAGCTACACGCCCTTCTAACCTCGCATAAAGATGGTCGTCAGCATCATGCTCCAGCCGGTTTACCTCCGCCAAATTTTAGACTGGCCCCACAAAACTGATTTTAGTCGTGAAGGACAGCAAATTTGCAGCGATAAAAATTCTCGAAATTCCGGCAGCGCCATGAATGCTTGGTCTACGACAGAAAAGAAGATTTGTACTCTCCGGTTCCCCGGAGGATAATCTACATTCCAGGCGCAGGATTGATTCCTGATCCCCCATTTTCCGGTCCAGATCTCTCGGACGCAGCGAATCGCTAGAGAGAGGGCGGGGGGAGGAGTTCGCCATCTCCAATCACGTGGCAGCCGGGTGTGAATCCACCCTCTCATCTTGCAGACTCCAGGAATTTCATTACTGCGCTGTAATCATGCGAGCGGACCACAAGTGTCCGAGAGAGGTGCACAAGTATGCTGATGCTTAGTTCCCTTGGTTTTTAGCGACGATGTATTAACTACAGAGATCATTATTTAGCGTCAAATTGGATATTTTTTTTATGGGGTGCTTGGTTTAACAACTCTCAACAACCGATTCAGGCACATGGCCAAATCAAGACCACGTACGAATTCGAAAGGACTACTGAATAGTCAGAGTCTATTTTAAGATATTAACCCTATCAAAACAAGTGCCGAATTAAATACGAGTCTAGAAACAGGACGGGGAGATAGGGCATAAATTTCGACAAACGCACAATGGTGGAGGATTTTGTTGTTGCTCTCGCTGGAGTTTGTTACCAGAGTTCGTGATACATCCTTACATATATCTCCCTTTCTCTCACTCTCCCTCTCGCTCAATATACAGATGGCAAACGTCACTTGACACCAGAGGGAAGTGACTTGTGCGCCACCCTGTGTACATTACATATTCGAGCGCGCGCGCGCGCACCCGCACGCGCGCACACACACACACACACACTATAGACAAGTACTTTATAAAGACACGCAAGCACAAACAGTGAAACCCAACTGAAGGTTTCTCAGGGGAAGGTGGACACAGCAGTAAATCTGACCTTACAAAATCTTAACTGGATTACATGCAACACTCACTACTCAGCTGCGTTCGCTGAAGCTGAAATTCATGCGAGGAAAACAAATCCAGAATTATTAAGTAGAAGTACAAAGCGAACGAGTATAGATTCCCTAACCTCAAGTCTTCCAAAAGAGGGGAGAAGGGACAATAGTTTTTTGACTTATTTACACATTTCCTTAATGCATCTGACATCCATTAATCAAGGACTCCATTTAATAAATTTTATTGTTGGTCGTCTATGCGTTTAAACTTATTTATAGTCGCAATTTTACTCGGGGTTTCAGGACTGTGGCAAGTTCACGTACGCCTCTATCGCTTTTACATAACCTACGTTAACGTCTCAAACAATGTCTCGTCCTGAAAGTTAAAAAAAAATCCGGGTTTCTCTTTACGGCATAACGTCATCTACAACACTAACTTCATTCATCAGTGTACGAAATAAAAAATTGATAATTATAAAAGGGCTCAAATGAACATTAAGGAAATACAATGGAGGGCGGGTACTAGATTGAACTGCCTTCACGTTTCATTTTCATCCGACCACCCCAAGTGGTTGAAACATAAATAGCTCATTTGCGACAAGAGAGTCACAACTCAAAACCTGTGACTTTTCAGGAGAAACTTTTAAAGGTTTTGAAGTGCTATAATTTTCTATGAGTGCAACGACTACACAACTGCTCTTCGGCGGAGAGTTTTGCTAACTGCGTTATGACACTATACCTATTAAACGTGCATCTGCAAAAGTTTCTTTCTATACCAATAACTCAAAAATGCTAAATTTTGAGTTGTGACACTCTTGTCACAAATGAGCGAAATCAGCCTCCGAACCCTCGTGTAAGTTTGTAAGCTAAACTTGGGCCTTCCGTTGCCAATTATTTCTCATATAAACATCTCCATTTCGCTAGCTTATGGATCAGTCCTTCCAGAAACATTACCACAGATGCGCGCGCGTGTACACACACACACACACACACAATTTGTTTTCACTGATGTCAAGGGAAAGAGTTCAACACCTACAGCCTTCCGAATCAATAAATGTTCTAACTGAACATGCAGATTATCAACAGGAAACGCAACTGCTTGCGACACACGAAAAACACGTGACGCAATTCCAAGTTTCAGATTTAGAAAATGACAATATTATACTCATAACACCAGTGCCAACATTTGGATCTTCTCACTGCGGCCTTACCGATCGCTTTCTGATCTCGTGTGTTTATTTTCTCTCGGCACGAGATCAAATAGATCAAAGGGAAACTAAAAAAGCCAATGAAGTGACAAACAATGCAGAGCTTGCACGTTCCAAACAGCTGGACGGCACACAGCTAACACCAATCCGTTATACATAATGTTGCATTGCATTGCTTTTCTCCGTATCCAAGATATTGGCTATGCATCTGTAAACGATGCGAAGACAGTTTTAATGAACGCAGCAAAACCGGTCGTAGTTGAAAGAACAAGGAAATTGTTCAGAACTAAATAAATATAACAGAAAAAAGAGAAAAACGTGCAAAAAACCAAACATGAGGTACTATGGGGATCCAGAAAAACCAGCCTACTGCGGTAGCTCGCCTCCGTCAACTTCCTGGAACACAACACGTGTCCACGTGTCTAAACACTTCGCTCGCACTTAAAACTCCAACAAATGTATTACGGCAAAGGTGAAATTACGTGTCTTTAATGTAGCAAAATGCCACGAAGACGTATCGCGGAGCAGAGTAACAGCCCCAAGTACGCTTAACCTATGCATCAGAGGTAAGCGATCATTTCATACTTGGGCCGCGTATACCTCCAGAGAAACAAACACCACCAAACCACTAAATACGTGGAAAAATGAGCTCCAATTTCGGTATGGTCGATATGGGAAAGATCGAAATCTCTTTCTCTTGTCGGGTATCGAACCACGATTCCTCAGACGTCCAGCCCGTTGCCTAGTCACTATACCGGCCGCGTATTATTATTATTATTATTATTATTATTCCCTTTATGCAGGGTATTTACAATTACACACCTGAAACAAACTGTGTTTCTAGGGTATACAGTGTCTCAGCTGTTCTGTATTTACAATTTGTGCTATATGCAATGCCATTTGGCATGTGAAATATGTTTTATACTTGTATAATAGTACTTTCCAAAGTATGTGTGCACTGCCCAGCATGGCTGCTTTTTGTAGATTCTGACTTCGCGATTTCCCGGAATGTTGCTCATGTACTATCTTTGAAATGATTTCGGTCGCCCTTGTTGTTACTGGTATGGCTTCATCTGTCGCATTCCACATGCACTAAAATTCTATTGCAAGGTCTTTTTATATTTCAGAATCTCCTCACCTTCTTTCTTAATCACATTTCCGTCTCCAGAAATTGCAACATCTATTAACACACATATTACTTCCTAATTAGTAAGGATTATGACGTCCGTGTATTGCAGTAGATGGTTCTGATGGTTTGCATTTGTTGATTCCATAATACGGTTACCTACGTGATATAATGTGGAATGCCAACTTACACTGTTGCATCAAGTTGGCATTCCATATTATTTCACGAGGAAGATGCACGGTCAAACAACCCTCACGGTTACCTACGTTCACGAGTTGTTTCGACTGATTTTGGTACATGGTCATACCATCGTTGTCTAAATTTACCCCTATTCCCTTGCATACGTCAAAGTGTAGTTAAGCACACACTCTATCATGTCTCTCTATGTACTGTTCTTTTTCCAATGCTGAGCATGGCGATATGACGTGTTCCACAATCTCATGAAATTGTTTAGAGTCCGCATTTGCTACCTCTTTCTGTTTGTAATAATTCTGTCGGAGATATTTGGTTTGTAATGCCTGGTTTTGTGCCGCTATTATTTCTCCTTTCACATTTTCCCTCGACAGCCATACGTCTTCTTCGTAATAAGCTGTCTATCCATACTTCCAATATATTGGCCAAGCATTACTTTGCTTTCCCATTTCACCTGATCTTGCTGTTACGTGTTGAACGCCTTCCTTTTGTGTGTCACTTGTCTCATTTGATTGGTTTAATTCTTCTGAAAAATTTGCTGACATTTTAACTGTTGAATTCATATTTGGTTCATTGCTGTCTTGACCGTCAATATTCAGAAACTCGTCCTCTGCATATTTCGTGCTAAGGTATTCAGCAACATTGATTATCTCTGCTTTAAATGCAAGTCCTTTCAGTCTCTATCAGGCTTCTTTCTCCTCCTTTCCTTTTTATATGTAGCCTATCTGTATCAGCTTTTGGGTGATGGAATTATAATTTGTTAGTACCTTTCCAGTTCTCCTGTGATTTTTTTATTTCATCTGATTTCCAATTAATGATAACAAAAGTGTAACTCAATACTGAAACTGCTAATTTTATTCTATGCATTCAACTCGGATATCAGTACCATTCTTAATCTCCTGGTGCCTTCCTCAATCTCTCTTTCATTTGTTGATGTTGTATGCGCTCAATTTCTTCAGTCCTTAGGTACTTGTACGTTCTTCCCTGTTCGACCTCCTGTATTCTATGTCAAAGTCAAGTGTTAAATTTTGCAAGTGAAATTATTATTATTATTATTATTATTATTATTATTATTCGTCTTAGAATCACAGGGTGTACAATTATCTAGTATGTAACTAACGGTGAGCAGTAACTTGCCTCCAATCGCCACCACTGGACGGTTATATATGTCCCCCTAGACACAGAGAAAGCACCTTTCCAACCAACGTTCCCTCCGAATCCCGGGTACCTTCCCAAAAAGCAGTGTTTTTTTTCGGAAGGTACCCGGGACTCGCCCGTTTTGAAGAGCAGCTCGTAGGTAAAGAGAACTATGCAGAATTGGTGTAACGATACTAACATGGAGAACCTAAATTACTCGGTGAAACACCTGTCCCAGTGCACCTCATCCATCACAAATCAAGACTATCTACATTACACACAACATTCAATTCGTACCTCACAGTCAATACGCACGCTTCCATTAGAACCAACCGGTAAATGCGGCATACACGAATAGCGGCACCTTACATAATCAGCCGAAATTAAAGTTTTGACAGAAGCTGCTGGCTACAGTCTTTCGGACCACAAAAGAAATGAATTACGAACAGAGGAACTTAAAATAACACAGCACATAAAATCTATCTTCATTACAGTGTACACAGGCGGAAGCAAATAAATCGAATGAAACGTTCCATACTACCAAGACAAATGTTTCTACGAACCCAAAGGATGATGGTCACGAGGGAGACTTCCAAAGAGAAGGCAGAAGACCGTAACAGGCCACCATGCTTATCCCAAGAAAGAAAGATGATTATTATATCCTAAGAATCTAAGAAAAAAATAAAAGGAATGGGCAAAATGCAATGTCTTCCACGTTAAACGTTGTGGTACAGTACATATAGTAACCACTGGCCGCTAGAAAACAGTGTGCACTCATTATTATCAACTTTCCTCTCCGATGGACAATCACGTGACTTTTGCATCCAGAAATTACCGTATACGCAGGAATATAAGACGGTTTCAAGTACCAGACGATGCCTTATCTCTAACTGGGGTATTTAAAAGGAAAAACTGAGAGAATGAACAAAATGTAATAAAAACACTAAATAAAATTCCGAGAAAGACAGATATAAAACTATAAATAACAAGTAATATATATGTGGCTTTGGCGAAAAAGAAGAGCGCTATAGCATACCTTATTAGTCAGAGTTTGCTAGGAAATGACACGTTCCTCATCTGTTACTAGGAAGTGGCGTCAAGGCCTCGCTTATAAGGTGGTCCGTATTGTTCTCTGCGGCTAGTTCCGAAGAAAAAAAAATCGCCTTATATTCGGCCTTATATTACATCCTCTTTTCAATCTCCCCATAAAAATACCGGGAACATTTTTTTACCTTCACAATTAACCGTTACTAAATTCTGAACTATAATGGATAATTTTTCCTTTTGTACCACGAATAATTCAGAATTATTTATACATCTCAGCTCGTCTCGTTTCAAATTCCTATTACAGTCCATCCCCCCCCCCCCCCAAAAAAAAAATTTTTTTTTTTAATTTTTTTTTTTCGCTGACACAACAAAATAAATAGAAAGTACTTTCTACCCTCCTTTCAAAAAAAAAATTTTTTTCTTACCTCCAC
>Ga0123355_10005266_pt1 | contig 18890 bp, 16 predicted proteins | sample TergutEmb28metaG_3_FD_89872 | JGI IMG/M metagenome (GOLD analysis project Ga0123355, IMG submission 89872) | Embiratermes neotenicus P1 segment gut microbial communities from Petit-Saut dam, French Guiana - Emb289 P1 | ecosystem: Host-associated > Arthropoda: Insects > Digestive system > Gut ... | reverse complement strand
TTTCCATCGCCGCCCCAAGAAACATATGCAATGTGAAGGTCGTAAGGATTCATCAACCATTCACCGCCCAATCGTAAATTTCTGGGTGCTTATCTTTATCAATGATGGCACATCCATTCTCATCCGCTTCGAGCTTCACTCTTGGGATATTTTTTCTTGCGATAGCAGCCGTAAGCTGTTCCTCTAACGTAGGGGCAACCACAGGCTGAAAAGGCAAACGCCGCTCTGCTATAATCTGCCTGTAGAACATATCTATTGCCGTGGTCTGGTCAATACCCATGCGGTCTAATAGCATAGCGGCGGTTTCCTTTACCGCAGTATCAATTTTTACGTTCACATTTGATTTAGTTGCTGCCATCGAAATCACCTCATTAACATTATACGTTGTATGTCATTGGTTTTGAAATGTATCGCGATATAGCTGCAAATACGCGTCTTGGTCTCGCACAACGCAGCCGCAGGTGCCGATATCGCGCTTTAGCATACTGCACTTGCTACAGGTTATGCATAGCTTGTTTTTTGCCGGTTGGCCTTGAAATATGTCTCGCGCAAAGTCTGGGTATGCGATAAACTGGCGGCCGTATCCGATTAGCCTTGCGCCGCCTGTTTTTAGTATCCAGGCCGCAACCTGTGGCGAAAACTGCCTTAGCCAGCTATAGCCTACGCCTACGAATGACGCATCCGGCACGGCCTTTTGTAACTCGCGGGTGTAGTGGATTAGCCTATAAACCCCATCAAGTGGGGATTCATTTGGGTAGTACGCGCCTTGGTCGTAGGGGCGGTTTATATGTGGGATAAAGGCCGGGTTGCCCATTGTTGTGCTTATAAGATTTACTCCGCGTTTTACAAGTTCTTTTGCCAGGAGAATGGGCTCGTGCAGGTCTACATTTGTGTTGTCGCCTAAATCTTGCCCGAAGCCCCTGCTTATGGGGAGGGCGTCGTAGATGTTTATACGGGATGCTATGATAAAATTGGGGTCAGGTATTGCCTCCCGCACCCGGTCGATTATTTTAAGCATTAGGCTTGTACGGTTTTCGAAACTGCCGCCATGCCTTCCTTCTCTGTCAAAGCAGGATAAAAGCTCGTGTAAGAGATAGCCGTGGCAGGCTTTGATATCTACCCCGTCAAAGCCGGCTTCTTTTACTAGTTGCGATGCGGTTACAAACTCGTTAATTAGGCTGTCTAGGTATTCGTCGGCGGCTAGGGGATGGTTGTTTGATATTTTTAGTCTTTCGTCAAGTTCTGGTTTGCGGCTTGCGATTATTGGCTCGGGGAAGCCTTTGGGCTTGCTGTAGCGGCCGCTGTGGTTTAGCTGGACGATTGTTAGCGGGGGTGTATTGTTGTTTGTGTTTGTGTTTGTGTTTGTGTTTGTATTTGTGGTGTTTGTTGTTTCGGCGGCTTTGTATATTCTTTTGGCAAGTTCTTTGAAGCCGGGTAGGGATTGGTTGTTGATAAATAGCTGGCGTTTGTTGCTGCGGCCTTCTTGGCTTATGCTTACGGATTCTAGCCAGATTAGGCCAAAGCCGCCTGATGTGGCACGTTCGTACTTTCTAAATGTAAGGTCGGTTGGGCTGCCTTGGCTGTCTGAGTCGCCGCCTTCCATTGGCAGGGCTACCAGGGCATTTGGGATGGTGTGATTGCCTAGTTTTACTGGTTTTGCCAGTATGCTTGTGTCCTCAGAAGTGCCTAAGTCTAGGTTTTTTGACTGGATATCATTTTCTAGGTCTTTTATTGACTTGTAGTCGAATTTTTTGTGCATATTTTTGCCTCCTGGCGGTGGGTTTGTGTTGATTTGCGCATTTTTTTGCGACTTGGCTTAATATTTATCGGAGTTGACAAAGTTGTCAAAATTAGAAGCGGTGTTGTCTCATGTGAACATAGCTTCTTAGACTACTGCCCAAGGCAAGGCTGCATCTTTCGGCAGTTTGTTCTCGTTAAAGCAGTCGTATAAGTCCATGTGAAGGTTTTTTACATATGTGGCCATTGCAGTTTGGTCTTTTATGATTAAATCCTTGGGGAAGCTGTGGAACTGGGCCTTTTTGAAGATATCGCTTATTAGGGCAGTAAAGGGGCGCACGGTTTCGGTTGTGCAAAGGAATGCTTGTTGGCCGTTTATCCGCGCCGCAAGTGCCGTAAGGGCATCGTTTGCATTTTTTTCTTGTGCCTTCCCATGCATTTGGCCCAGCATATGCCCTAAATCCTCTACGCGACCGTCTTTGTGATGTATGATACAGCTGTAGTCTTGGGTTGTCATGTTTACTGTAATCCTGGCTTTTTCGAATTTATAGTCCATGATGGGCTGGATATTATACTTTGTGGCGTGGGTGGCAAGGTATAGTGTTTCTGCGCCATTTGCCCGCCCTTTTAGTGCAATTGTATCAAAGGATTCGATGTTATTTGCCCGGTAGCATTCGGCTTGCATGTCCTCTAATGTCGCGCTTTCTTCCATTGACTGGCCTAGCAGGTACAGCATGTTTTGAATATAGTGGGCGGTTGCATTGGAGATGACGGAGTCGTAGACCATCTGCCCTTCTGGGGTTTTTATCTTTCCGGCCCATGAGTTGCGGGCGTAGTATTTCCAGGTTCGTGGCCAGCTTACTAGGCATTTTAGGTTTACCGGGCGGCCAAACTCACCCGCAAGTATCCGCTGTTTAATGGATAAAATAACGTCGGAATAACAATGCTGGAAGCCAACAATAAGTAGTTTGTTTTTTGATGCCGCAAGATTTTGCAGTGTGTCAAGCTCTTCTAGCGTAGGCACCAGCGGCTTCTCGCATAGTACATTTGCGCCGTTTTCTAGGGCGGTGGTGCATTGCTGATAGTGGCGGTGGATAGGCGAAGCGATAATCACAAGCTCGGCTTGCTCGCTTTTATTTTGTTGGTTAAAAAAATCATCCATGCTGTCGAAGATTGGCACATGTGCCGTAAGCCGGTCAAAGCATCTTGCGTCTTTTGCATATGGGTCCACCGCGCCAACCAGCGAGAACAGGCTGCTGCGCTTGCCTTCTAAAAGTAAATCTACATATGTTGCGCCGTATCCGCCAATGCCCACAAGCAATGTGCGTATCTTCTTGTTCATTTATGCCACCTCGTTTGCAATTTTGTTTTTGACTAGAATACCACAAAAGTTTGCAATTTTGGCATTCGGAATTAATATATGTAATGTTATTTCTAGGGCGTGTTCCCGCTAACGACAATAGCCAGATTTTGCGGTAATTTTGTGCCGATTGAGGAGGTGCTGACGACGCTTGCCCGGAGGCAAGCTAGGAAGTACCGACGAAAAGCGGTGCAAAATTGACCAAAAGATGGCTATTGGCGGTAGTGGGAACACGCCCTAGGGCGTGTTGACCCTCGCGCCTGTAGGGCAGGCTTCCTTGCATTTGTCACATTTTACGCAATTTTCTACTGGTATTGCGGCAACGATGGTTTTGCCTGCCCGGTTTGCCATGGTTAGTATGGCTCTGTCTTCGGAACAGGCTTTTATGCATAGGCCACATAGTATGCATTTGCTGGGGTTGTGAGTGTGTGGTGGGGTGCTGCTGTTTATGGAGTGATTGGGCTTTTTGGGATTGATGAATCTATTGGGGTTTGCGTCGTACTTGTTTGCCAGATGCAGTAGCTTGCACTGGTGGTAGTCCCCACATCCGCAGGATAGACAGCGGGCGGCTTCATTTGCGGCTTGGGTTGGTGTTAGGTTTTGGTGTGTTAGGTTTTGATGTGTTTCGTTGAAGTTAGATTCATTGAAGTTAGATAGGAAGCCCTTTTGGGCTTCTTTTTCGTGGGTTGCTTTTTTGTTTTCTTCCCTTGGGGCTTTGGGTATATGGTTTAGGTCGGTGGATTGGATATGGTCTTTAGATAGTATTTTGGGTAGCGTTTCCCATGGGAGTAGCTTGAGGGGTTGCATGGGGAGTTGCATATGGAGTTGCGTGTTTTGCTGGATTGTGTTGGTTGTAGAGTCTGCGGCTTCTTGTAGATACTCGTTTATAGCCGCCGCGGCTTTTTTGCCGTGGCTTATGGCTTCAATTGCGTAGGCACTTTGGCCTGTTGCGTCGCCTATTGCGTATATGCCGGGCTGGCTTGTTTTGAAGGTTATTGGGTCTGATTCTATGATTGGGCGTGTATTTGCTAGGTTTTCTAGGCCTTTTGTTACAACGGTTTGCCCTATTGCTACTATTATTTTGTCGATATTGAGATTTTCTTCTTTGCCTGGTAAGGGGGTTGGGCTGCGCCGTCCGCTTACGTCTGGTTCTCCTAGGGTCATTATTTGGAGGCGTAGTTTGTATGTTTTGTATGTTTTTTGGGACTCTGTAATCGCTATCGGCGCGACTAGATATTTGAATAGGACGCCTTCGGCTTCGGCTTCGGAAATCTCTGTTTTATCGGCGGGCATTTCATCTTTTGTACGGCGGTAGGCAATAGTTACCGATTTGGCGCCAAGACGCAGTGCTGTACGGGCAGCGTCTATTGCTGTGTTGCTGCCGCCTATTACTGCTATATCCTGGCCTGTTAATGATATGTGTGATGGTGGGGTACATAAATGTGTGTCAGTTGATGGCACCGCGTCGCGTAGGAAATCAATACCGCTTACAATCCCTGGTAAGTCTTCGCCGGGGATACCCATTTTTAAACCGTTTGCAGCACCAATTGCGATTATTACAGCGTTGTGGTTTTGCTTTAGGCTTTGCGGCGTGATATCGCTATCTTCGCCGATTACTGAGTTGTTTACAAATTCTATTCCCATCTGAGTAAGCAGTTGTATTTCTGTATCCAAAACGGCCTTTGGCAGACGATACTCGGGTATGCCATATCGCAACAGGCCACCCATTTTTGGCATACGGTCGTAAACCGTCACCCTATGGCCGCATCGACGCAGAAAATACGCCGCTGTAAGCCCGGCAGGGCCACCGCCTATTATGGCAATGGATTTGCCGGTGTTTTCCGCATGCAGGGTAGGCATAATATTTGAGGTTTGTGTCCTCGGCGTGGCGTCCGCTGCATACTGCTTTAACCCAGCAATGTTTATCGGCTCATCAACTAATCCGCGCCTGCACTTGCTTTCACATGGCCTTGGGCACACCCTTGCTATCGACGCCGGAAATGGATGGGCGTCAAGCATTATTTTGCGGGCTTCCGCCAGCCGCCCGGCCTTTATCAAGGAGATATACTCCTGGCAATTAGTCTCGGCTGGGCAGGCAAGCTGGCAGGGTGCTTTGCAATCACCGGTATGGGCAGAAAATTGCAACTCAAGCAAAGTAGCGCGGGCTTTGGTAACCCGTTTTGAGGCCGTGGATACAACCATCCCTTGCGCCGCAATTGTGGCGCAGGCGCGAAGTAATCGGTTTATTCCTTCAATCTCAACGACACATAGCCCGCATGACCCATGGGGCGGGAAGCGGGCTTCATTGCACATGCTTGGTATAAAAATCTCGGCGTCCAGTGCCGCTTTTAGAATTGTGGTTCCCTTACATACTTGGATGGGTTTATTGTCAATTGTTAGATTAATCAAGACCTAATGCACTTAACCTTTCTTTTAGGAAGTCTACTGCCAGTTTGATATCGGCCTCGGGGTTGTCCCCTACTTCGCGCTCGATGGTCAAAAATCCGTTATAGCCTATTGCGTTTAGGGCTTTTAGATACTCGTCCCAGTTTACGCCCCCTTGGCCTAGGGGCAATTCCTGCCATTTTAACGGGTCTTTTGAAACCTGTATCCCGTCTTTTGCATGGGTGTGGACGATGTAATCTGAGAGGGTTATAACCCCTGCAACCGGGTCGTCGGCAACAACCATTACAAGATTGGCCGGGTCGTAGTTTACCCGCACGCCCTTTGCCCCAAGGCTAGCAAGAAACTCGCCAAGGAGTGCGGCACTTTCCGGGCCAGTTTCTACCGCGAAATACGAGCCTATAGAGTCTGCGTAAAGTGCAAGTTCCCGGCAGGCGATGCGCATGTTTTCTTTTATTTGGTTTTCCTCGGCAGGTACCGTGCCGATATGAGTGGTTACTACATTGCATTCCAGTTTTTTTGCAAGGTCTAAAATCTGCTTGGAACGCTGGATTCGTAGAGGGTTGGCCTCGGCCACTTCAAAGCCTTTGCCAATGCGCTTTGGTGTAGAGTCAAGGTCGCCACATATTGCGGAAAATACCATTCCGTGGCTTTTTACAATGTCCAGCCACTGTTTTACTTTGGCGTCGTTCATGTTTTCCGGCGCGAGTTCGCCGTCTACCGCATAGGCTTGGATACCCTCTACCCCAAGGGTAGCTGCTTTTTTTACGGCCTCCCGCAGGTCTATGCGAAAGCCTTCTAGCAATACTCCGATTTTCATATTTGCCTCCTTTTACCAATTTACTATGGTGGATGATTTTGACAAAAGCGATTTTGCAGTCGTGGATGATTTGGTCACAGCCGCTTGCGTACTACTCCGTTCCTCGTAAGATTCCGTATGCATTGCCGAAAAATGCTTGAAGCGTTGCATATTTTCGGCAACGCTACTGCATCTAACTGCGGTACGGAGTTTTGGTCACAGCCGCTTTCGGTACTATAGTCGTTATTAAGGCAAAACAACACCCACCACCGATATAATCGCCTTAAGACCAGCAAGCACATTTTCCTCTGACATTGAAGGCATATTTGGCTTTTCCACTGTTTGGCTGGGCAGATATGGGATATGCACAAAGCCCGCGAGAAGCCCCGGCTGATTTGTCGCTGCATAGTGCAGCGCCGCATACATTACATGGTTGCACACAAATGTCCCGGCAGAGTCTGATACCGCCGCGGGTATGCCCGATTCTTTAAGGGCCGCTACGATTGCCTTCACCGGCAATGTTGAGAAATACGCAGCAGGGCCTCCTGGCTTAATTGGGCGGTCTTCACGGGTATTTCCGTCATTGTCGGGCATACGGGCGTCATCTATATTTATTGCTACACGCTCTACCGTAATACCTGCCCTGCCACCGGCCTGGCCTATGGATATCACCGCGTCGGGCTGTTCGTCGGCCAGCATTTCGCACAGCAACTCCACACTTTTATCAAACACCGTTGGCAACACTTTCTTTACTATAGTTACCCCGTTTAGTTCGTCGGGCAACTGCATTACAGCCACCTGGGCTGGGTTAATATTTTCGCCTCCAAAGGGTTCAAAGGCTGTAACGAGTATTTTCATATTTTCCTCCCATGGCACATATACTTTCTGGATTATACCAGAATTGTACGCGCACAAACCACTACCCGCCCTCATAGTATAAAGCGCATACATATATAAAGGAGCCAACCTATGGAAATCAACTCAATGCCATTTACCCACCAGACAGGTGTTGTCTCACGCAAGCAGTTTGACGACCACATTACTCTATACCATGGATATGTAGAAAAAACCAACGAAATCACCAAAAAACTTGCCACAGACCCAGAGTACGCGTCCGCCAACGCCACCGCAAGCCATTTTCGCGGCTGGAAGCGGGGCGAGACCTACGCGATAAACGGCGTAATCCTACACGAGCTATATTTTCAAAACCTAGGAACCGGAAGCAGCCCCCCCGGTGCCAATATGCAAGCAATTGCGGACCGATACTTTGGCAGTTTTGAAAAATGGAAGGAAGATTTTATAGCAACGGCTACAGCTGCTAGGGGCTGGTGTATTCTTGTTTATGAGCAGCGTACTAAAACCTGCCGCAATATACTCCTTGATAATCATCATGACGGGCATATTGCTACAGCCTTTCCGATTATTGTGCTGGATATGTACGAACATGCTTATTTTCTGGATTATGGTACGGATAAGGCCTCTTATATTAATCGGTTTATGTCGCATATTCCTTGGGATGCTGTGGAGAAGCGAGCACGGGCAATTGTTTAAAGTGCATGGCTAAGGATCCGCAAGAGCAAGGCCAAAGGCCATAACTCGCCCGGCTACGGCTTGTGTTGGGGTGCCTTTTGCGGGAAAAATGCGGTTTGCGTTTCGGGTTGTCACCCGCGCAAACCGCGTTTTTCCTTTTCGCAAAAGTCACCCCAACGCCTTCGCATGGCGAGGTATAGCGAACGACATTGAGAAACGTGATTGAAGGAGGGTAGCTAAAAACGCGTACTTGGCGTTTTTGGCCGATTTTACCCGACGCGCAATCACGATTTCGAAAGTCGTTCGCTATATGGCCTTTGGCCTTGCTCTTGCTGCCCCTTGGCGATGATTAATAATTGCGATGCTTTAGTTTACCAGACTGCCTTGATATTGTATTTCATGATATTGCTGTCAACAGTCATAATAGATAAACCTTCTTCATAGCCCTGCGCGATAAGCATACGGTCAAAAGGGTCACGATGTATAAAAGGGAGTTCAGTAACTGCTTTGATATGATAAGGATCAATTTCCAACAGCAAAAAACCATTATCTTCAACAGCTTCAATAAACCCATCTATACCACCATCAACACTCAGCTAATATATTCATTACATATACTCCTTGAAATCCTCTTTAGGCTCAAACCAATCGTAGTCATCTGCTTCCCATATTTTGTCCTTCATGCAGCCAAATTTAGGCGTTTTTCTGGGTAGTTCCGCAACTAGCATAAACGGTATACCATTTTTTCTGATAGACTGCCTAAGAAAGATATTTATCGCTGTTGTCATATCAAGCCCCATTGATGAAAAAACATCTTGGGCTTTTGTTTTAATATCACTATCTACACGAATATTTATATTGGTGCTAGTAGTTGCCATAAATTCACACCCTTTTTACAAAAAATATCTTGCTGTGCGCACATTGTCAATGCCTGATTTTATTTGCGTTGCGTTGATGAAAGTCTTTGACTAAGGGTCACAGGAGAACTGCGCTAAGGTATTTTTTTGCACTATAGGCCTTTCAAAACGGCTTGATTTGGGGTTTTTCTCGTTTTGGCAAAAGCATTGAAAAGCAATCATACTCGCATAGCGTAGCCACACCCTGCGGTCGCACTATGATATACTTAGGAAAAAGGAGGACTACCATGCCCAAGTTTGGAGCAAGCCTATACTGCCTAAGCCGCCTAATTATCAACAAGGAAATAACACCGGAAGAAGGCGTCGCCTGGCTATGTAAAAACGGTGCCGAGGTTATAGAAATAGTACCATTCGGCTTTGACCCGCTTACAGACGCTGGAGTCATCACCCGCATAAAAGTCGCAGCCGATAAGCACAATGTCCCAATCGACAACTACTCCCTCAACGCAAACTTCTTACGCATTTCCGATGAGGAACTGGAAAGCGAGATAACCCGCGTAAAAGCACACATAGATGTGGCCCACAACCTTGGTGCCACCACATTCAGATGCGACTGCACTGACTATCGGCGTCCCCGTGAGGTAAATCATATCGAGAATTTTTTCGAAGAGCTGCCTTGCATTGTACGGTCATATGAGGATATCTGCGACTATGCCAAGCCCCTTGGCATCACAATTTTACTAGAAAACCACGGCTTTCATGTCAATGGGCATGACCGGGTACGCCAGGTGCTTACCAGCGTAAAACGCGATAACTTTGGCCATCAGTTGGATGTTGGCAACTTTATCTGCATGGACGATATGCCGGAAATCTCAACAAAGAAGCTGCTGCCCTTTGCCACTACAATCCATATGAAGGACTTTTATATCCGGCCACCGGGGCGCGACCCTGGCGACGCAACCAACTTTGATTGCTCTGGCGCGTGGTTTCGCTCTGCCGGGGGGCAATATTTGCGGGGCGCAATCACCGGCCAAGGTGACTTGGATATGTACGATATCATACGCAATATAAAAGCCTCCGGCTTCGATGGCTGTATCTACATCGAATACGAAGGCATGGAGGATTGTTATTATGGTACAAAAGTTAGCCTTGACAACGTTAAGAGGATTTACGCAGAGGTTTAGGTATTGCTCGCAATCCATCTCATCTATCGCCGTATACCCGACAAGAGCTGTTGCTTTCCGTCTCAACGAGACTGTTTCTAATTAGGGCGTGTAGCTACTACCGCCTAAATCACTATAACGCGTACTCCGCCTTCATGCGATAGAAAACCACAAGCTTTTCCGTACTATTTTCCTGCAAATACAACTGCCCGATGCCGCTTAACTCATAGCGGCCTCGGGCTGTTTTTTTATACCAATTGTAGTGGTTTTGCCGTAAAATAGACGATGCGTCACCTTCACAACCATGGGTTTTCACAAGCTCTTTTGCAGATAAATTTACATGCGCCTCAAGAAGGCAGGCAATTCGAACACAGCGTTCCCTATATGCGGTGTTGACTATGCCCCTACTGCCGCCGGTTGTATCAGCAGAGCGCCCGGCAATCTCTCGCCTTACACTGGCAGACTTCTTGTTAGCCTTATCGGCCTTACCCATCGGGAAAAGCACAACTTCCGCAAGCTTTGCCGGGCTATCAAGGGCAACGGTTATAAGACCTAACTCCAGCTTTTTTAACAACCGTTGCAGCTTCATATAGGAGTCATCTCTTGCGCGCCTTGGGCGTGGTATTGCGATAAAAACCCAATCTGTCGCTGTTTGTCGCTCCATCGCTTGGAAGATTAACGTTAGGTTCGTTGATAGCTTCATTTCCACAATCCATAGCATTTCGTCTTTAACTGCGGCAATATCGCAACCTTTTACCTCGCCCCTTACAGTAAAACCTTGGCTTGCCAGCATATCTTTTATTGGGCTGTACATATCCGCTTCTTTGTATGTAATCTTTTTTTGCACTGTACTCATCCTTTGTATAGGGTGATTCTGGCATAATTCGTTATTCTAGGGCGTGTTCCCACTACTCCAATGCGCCCTAGCCCTTTTTAACAAAAAATGAAAGAAGAAACCCCGGTAATAATACGATGGCATAAGTAAATACCGCAAGAAGAATATTGCTTAACGTACCATCCACAAACGAACCCCCAGCGGGTCTATATTGAGACTCCCACATTAATGTGGCGGCAAGTTGGACTAAATACATACCACCTATAATATAGAGACTTAACCTGCATACATAAACCCTTTGGCAGTACATACAAATAAATGAAAGCACCAAAGCAAACCCTCCTAAAGGAATGACGAGTCCCGTCCATGTACTGCCATAAAGCCCAAAAAGTGTGCTGGCCCGGTCAAATAACATGGCTTGGATTGCTCTATCTCTAGGCACAAGATGAATGGGCGTATTCATATTAGTTGCATACGAAAACCATACAGCGCGAGGTATACCTGTTATCCAAAGGAAACATAGATAGACTCCGGTTACGCACAGTATCAGTGGAACCGCAATGCGGCTGCGCCTCTTAAGTAGTGCCTCTAACTTTGCCGTGGCTTTTGCCGCGGCTATTCGTTCCATTTCCTTGGCAGCCAACCAAGCAGCGTGCGCTTTAGCTTGGGCATCGCGCTCCGCTTTAGCCTCCGGTGTCTTGTATCTGGCATCTCCCAGCATCTTAAGAATAACTTCAATTTTTTTTATTTTATCACGACGATGGTTTAGTATCATTTCGCTATTTGTATACAAAGAAGCTTCTTTTGCATAACCAATCTCTTTATGACATTCACTAATGCGAGAATTAAGTGTTTCAAAACTCATATTTGCTATGTCACTATATTTCAACTCAAGCAAATCTTTATCAGAATTTGAATCAACAGAGGTAAAATTTGATGTGTTTATATTTGACACAAGGCCGTCAACAGTCCTATTCATTAAAGCCAATGTCTCATCATCAAAATACTCTCGCGGGTCGGTATTTGGCATACTTCCCTCCTTAGCCCATTGCAGGCATCTGAAAAACTTCCGCTATTACTACCGATTCATGCCCTATACTCGTTCAAGTGTCCATCTTTGCTCGTCAAGCCATTGGAATGTCTGGATAGATGGTTGCGCGCCATTATTGCCGGTAATAACCCTTTGGCTGGCATGTGGGGTGCGTATCTGATATGTGCCGTCACCGTTTGGCACAAAAAACCATGTTTGGGCGTATATAAAGCCTGTGTATCTCCACATTTTTACAATATTGCCTTCGGCATCCCTATTATGATCCAAGTCCACCATTGTGCCCGATGCGGGACTGTTTTGATATATAAAGTACGCGCCATTTACGGCTCTGCTTAAATACCAGACAGTATTGCCTCTTGTGGCCGAGCAGCTTATCTCACCGCTTACAACAGTCAGATATCTTCCGGCCTGGTTGCGGATAACAAACGTTCCTTCACCAACAGAGTCAGAAGGGCGGTCAACCGCTTGGGCGACATATTGCGCTGCCCGCACAAACAAGACGCTATGCCCTACCCCATCGCCAGCCCGGGGTATTTCAACAGTATAGGCTCCTATAGGCAAATTGGGAACATAGATAGTTTGAGAAGTAACCGCAACCTCACGCACCACTGTTGCCCCGTCCATAACCCGCAAAGTTTGCCCCATAAGACGGTTGGCGTCGCCTGGGACAAGGGCAATGGTTCCGCTGCCATATACGCCCCTGGAAGTGCTGGGAAGCACCGCGCACCACATGCCTGCAATGCCTTCACTTTCTCTGATATTATTAGTGATTCTTGTCTGGCGATTGGTTAACGGGTGCAAAAAGTATGGGATTCTGGCCCCGCTTGCAAACACTTGCGCACGAATATCCTCTGACGGGGAAAATCCTATCCACTCGAGATATGGCACCATGTTTAAGCCGCTTAACTCAAATATGCCTAGGGCAAATAGGTCTGCTAGGGGCCACTGCTCTTGTTGAGCAAAGGGTAGTGCCCTGTCCTGTAGTTCCCTGTCCATGCTTCGGATTCTGGCCCATGCCGCATATTCATCACCGGAGGTTTCTAGCATGTTCATTATCAAAAACAGGCCTTCATTAAACCCTGGGGTAAAATTGCCGTTGGCATTGGCCAGTGTTCTGTTCTCAAGGTCCGTGCGGGCAACTTGCGGGTCTCTGTAATTGTAAAGCCATAGCCTGTTTGGGTTTTCAAACTTTCTTTGCATCATGTGTGCCGGCACGTTGGTTACAATCTCTGATAGATTAACCTCTCTTGTGCGTGTCATATCGCCGTCAAAAAGATGTCCAATCTCGTGCAGTACAACCCAGTCTCTAATTAAATAAGGCCATACTGTAAGATCCGAGAAACCCACATTGCCGCCGCCAGCAAATGCAAACCCTGGCCCCCCGTATGCCGGCAGCACCAAGAAACGGCTGTTTATCAGCCTATGAACCGGGTTTTCGGCCTGGACATAAAACCCGTTCCACTTGTTGTAGTAATAGGCAACCTGGTTGTAAAACCCAAGTATTTCATTGATAGAACCCATTGCGCGAATCGGGTCACGCCCGTCTGTACCGGTTAGCAGATGCCTGTCCACCCTAGGGACTAAAATTGTAGCCGCACTACCGGATATAACCGCAAATGAACGATCCACTGTCCAGTTTTCTATAAACTCGTCTTGGTTTGTATCTCCGTAATGGAAATAATCCAACCCTCTTACACTGCCAGCCCCTGTAAGGGTAAGGGTGACTTCAATAGTAAAATGGCCGTAATCGTTACGGGGGGTTTTTATCATAGGCACGCGGCCTATGTTGGGTTCAGACCGCCCGTGGGCGGTAATGCCTGCACCATGTGATATTGTGACTGTATTACCCCCATAGACAACAATGATGTTGGGGGCGGGGGCATTACCCCTATCGTCAGGATACCTCTCGAAGTGTACAGAAATATTTTCGCCCCAAAAAGCCGAATATTTTCTCAAGGTAAAGTTATGATTATTCCTCGCGGCTGGCGGGCCTGCGGGCCTGTCCAAAAGCCTTATCTGGAAACTTGAATTGGGAGGCATGTATATACCTAAATGCTGGCTGCAATGGCTGTGGCCTCTTATTTGCCCAGAACTTTGCGCCGCAATTGTATCCGCGTCGGGCATACTATGAACCATACGCTCGACCACGAGATTACTTCGCACTTCTGCCGTTACATAAACAGTTTGTGTGATAGTCGTACCCCTGCTATTGGTTACGGAATAATGTACAGCGGTTGTACCTGCTTGGCTTGTGTCCACTGTGTTATGCGACCTTGTAAGCTTGTGGGTAATATCGCCATCAAATACATCGTGCGCCATAAGCCTAAAAAGCCCCGTTGTCAAATCTACAGGTGTACCTATTGGCACGGTAATCCTTGTGGCACCGTGGAAATATGGCGCGCTGGCATAGCTGGCAGACGACCGCCAAACTCCGGGTTGCGGGGCTGGGGTTTGTTGTGGTTGTGGAGCCGGGGTTTGTTGATGGGTCACGTTCCCCGCCGCGGATGCCCCGGTTGTAATAATTACCGTCCTGGTGGCAGGATTCCAGTCCACCCCATAGCCGATACTTTCCAATATTGCCCGTATGGGCAGCATGGTACGGCCTCCGATTAGTTGGGCTGGGACATCCAGGCTGTGGCTAACGCCGTTGGTGGTAAACACGCTGCTTCCGATTGAAAGAATCACAACATAGTCATGCCTTGTTAAGGTGGCCGTTCTTGTTGTGGGCTGCCAGTTTGGGGTAAAACCCAGTGCCTCAAACACGCCGCGCACAGGCACCAAGGTGCGGCTGCCCACGATAACAGGGCCCTGGTCTGGGAAGTTTACCCTGCTGCCATCTATAGTAACAATTATCTCATTGAAACCAGCAGCAATTGATGCAGATGCGGAATGTCCCGCAGTACCAATCTGAAAAGCAGCAGTATCTTCATTGGCTGCACCATCCCAAGAAAATGCTACAAGCAGCGCAAATGTTAATAAACTCAGAAAAGACAAAGCAAACATTCGCCTCATACATTACCCCTCCTACTCCATGGTCAAACCGTCCATGATTAGGCTTATGCCATCATTATTAAGCACATTTGGAAGGCCGCCATCCCAGGAATCGAAGAACATCTGCCTTAGCATTACATCCCGCACGTCATCCGGCAGGCCGCGCCACATATCGCGCATTATTTGCAGTGCTTCGGCTTCGGCCGATGCTTGTAGTCTTAAGCCCTCTGCCTCGGCGCGGGCCCTTACGATTATTGCTTCGGCTTCTAATGTCTCAACTTCCAGCTGCTGGTTGGCTATAATCAGTGCCCGCTCCCGTTCGAATTCTGCTTGCATCATGTCCTGCTCGGCTATCATGCGCTGCTCTACAGCAAGTTCGAAAGCGCGGCTAAAGTCTATGCTTTCTACGGAAACCATGCTGATTGTTATATGAAACAGGCCGGTTACAACAGTACGCAGCCTTTCATGGATTTCGTGGCTTATTATTGCGCGTTCTTCTACAATTTCCATAGCGCTTTTTAGTGCAAACACGTTTTGAATTTCTTGTAAAAGTACGCCGTCCATACTTCTTTCTAGGTGCTGCACACTGCCAAATTGCTCTGCTATTAGCTTTGCGTCTTGTGGGTTTATCCGGTATAGCACGGTTACATAGCCGCTTACATTTTGCGCGTCTATGCTGTATGCGGAAAATCTAAAGGCTTGCTCGCGAATTTGCAGGTCAAAAAAATCTACGGTGTTGGGTATCCAAAACACAAAGTTTAGCCCGTCGGGCAGTACCCTATCCACAACACCCCATCGCCTTACTACCGCGGCCTCTTCTGTGCGTACAACTACAAATGACGGCAAAACAATTATTGCGGCAAGCACAAAGGCCGCTATTACTATTGCAAGTCCACCTTTTTTCATTGAACTCTCCTTTCTTTTTGGGAAATCAGTTGGTACGACTTTCCTTGTCTCCATTTATGTCCCTTTCCTCTCCTACTTTTGCTTCTCTTGAAGCTTTTGGGATTAAGTATTCCCCGCATGTATTGCACATGTCGCTGCCAAAATGACTGTCACGGTCGGCTGCGGGGTATTTTCCTTTGCAATGTACGCATTTGAAACTTGCGCATTTAAAACTTGCGCGTTTAAAACTTCTACTGTCTGAATTTTTTAGCCTTTCGGCCACATGTATTATGGCTAAAACTACTATTACTACTGCCGCGAAGATTACGGCGATAAATATTAGAACTTTTGGATCCATTAACTGCCTCCTCTCACTGCGGTAGGTCGTATATGTGGATGATTTGGTGAAAGCCGCTTGCGGTATGAATGTGGATGATTCTGATAAAGCCGCTTGCGTACTACTCCGTTCCTCGTAAGATTCCGTACGCATTGCCGAAAAATGCTTGAAGCGTTGCATATTTTCGGCAACGCTACTGCATCTAACTGCGGTACAGAGTATGGATGATTTGGTGACAGCCGCTTTTGATACTACTTTACACTATTTGCACGCAATTGCCCACATGCAGCATTTACCTGGGCACCAATTGTACGGCGTATTGTTGCCGGGATATTGGCCTGTTGCAGCACATCTTGAAAGGCCTGGGCGGTGTTTTTGCTTGATGGGCGAAATGCACCGCGAAACTCGCCTACTTGTGCACCGCCTGCGCGTGTGTTTGTGCGTGGCTCACTTGCTTTGGAATCAACTGCTATAGAATTAACCGGAATAAGATTAACATGGCAAAGCATACCCCTTAGCAGACGAGCCAGGTCGCGCGCATGGGCAGGGCTGTCGTTTATGCCTGTTGTCAGCGCGTATTCAAAGGAAATACGCCGGCGGGTTATATCTGTGTATTTGCGGCAGGCATCTATTAAGTCTTTGATAGGATACGCTTTTGCGATTGGCATAAAAACCTGGCGGGTTGCGTCATCCGGCCCATGAAGAGACACGGCCAATGTAATCTGCAACTTTTCCTGGGCAAGGGCAAGTATCTGCGGTACCAGCCCACATGTGGAAAGGGTAATATGCCGCTGGCTAAGGCCTGCGCCCTTTGGGTGAGTGATAAGTCGGATAAACCGCAGCACCGCGTCATAGTTGTCAAGGGGCTCGCCACAGCCCATTAGTACAACGTTACGTGCGCCCCCGGCAGCATAGACCTGCATACACATTTCCGCGGCGGATAAATTGCGAATAAACCCGCCCTGACCTGTTGCGCAAAATATGCAGCCCATACGGCACCCGGCTTGGGTGGAAATACAAATCGAACGGCCGTGGGCGTAGTGCATTAGTACGGATTCTATGTATACACCGACATCGCCGCCTGCGACTTGGTTATCGCTACCTAGTTGAAGCAAATATTTAACAGTACCATCGTCGGCTGCTAGCTTCTCTTTGATGCTAACCTGTGAAATATAGCAAAGTTCTGCAAGTTTATCCCGCAACGCTTTCGGTAGGTTGTTCATTGCCGCGAATGTAAAGTCTGTAAAAGAAGCGTCTGCATTTAAAAAAGCTTCGGCGGCGACTTTTGGAAGCCGCTTATGAAGCCATTCAAATATTTGGCCAGCACGATACGAAGGCTGACCTATTTCTTTCATTAGCTGTTTAATTTCGTCGATATTCATAGACAATATATCCACAGGCCAACCTCCTGTTGCATTTGCTATTGTTGCCAGTAAAAATTAGACGGGGGTTTGAGGATTTGAACCTCAAGGCGTTTAACCCTATAAATTAATCACTACCACAAACGTGTACTATTGCTACCGAAACCCGCACCCCCCGCAAACGCCTGCACCCGCCAGACAACTTGTCACTGCTACTAATATTGCCACGAAAAAACCTCCTTTAGCTTCGACACTTACACTAAAGCCATTTTTCAGTTTCTTGGTGAGTTTCGCAGTAAGTCCAGCAATCATGGTTGTGAAAAGAATAGGCTATTGTGCCCAAATTAAAGGAATAACGCAGTGTATTCCTTTAGAAGCCGCTTCGAAGTATCGCTCGCGCACTGCTTCATTCCCTTTCATATTGTAATAATCGCATGGCTGCCTTTTGGGATTTTAACCGGCTCAAAGGGTGTAAATGTATCACCGTTGTAATATGCTTTTACTGCTTGCATAACTCCACCTGCTCTCTGATTATCTCTATCATTACCATTATCACAGTCTCAATTGGCGTAAAATCGCCGTAAAAGCTGTCTATTGTCGTTAGTGGCAATACGTCCTAAATATTAAAAGCAATCCGCGCAATAGAAAAGAACACAATAAGCGCGGTGCAGTCCACAATAGTAGTAATAATAGGTGCGGCCATAGTAGCCGGGTCTATCCGCATTTTCTTGGCAAGTATAGGCAATGTGCAGCCAATAGACTTTGCAACAACCAGCGTAATCCCAAGGCTTAAAGACACCACCAGCGCAAGGGTACCATTGCGGTCATGCATCAGCCATATCCGCGCATAGTTGGCAATCCCAAGCACAACACCGCATACAAGCGCGATTCTTGTTTCCCGCCATATTACGCGTACCACGTCTTTAAGCACAATTTCCCCAAGTGCCATCCCGCGTATAACAACCGTGGTAGACTGTGCCCCTGCATTACCCCCCGCGCCCATCAGCATAGGGATAAATGCAACAAGCACCGGAAGCACCGCAAGAGAGTCCTCAAAGGTTTCGATTATCGCGCCGGTAATTGCTGCGGTAAGCATTAAAATAAGCAGCCATGCAATACGGTTCTTGGCGTGTTTTATTACACCGGTACGCATATATGGGTCATCTGACGGGTTAATAATACCCGCCATTTTTTCAACGTCTTCCGTGGTTTCCTCTGCGATAACCCGCAAAATATCATCGACTGTGACTATCCCAACAAGCTGGCCGCTGCGGTTTATTACGGGCATTGCTATAAGTTCATATTTTCTAAACTGGTTTGTAAGTTCTTCTTGGTCGTCGGTGGCACTTGCCGCTATTACATTTGTGTCCATTATGCTGTCTATGCGCTGGTCGAGGCCTGCGCGTACCAACGCGTCCGCCGTCACCGCGCCGATTAGCTTGCGGTCGGCATCAATAACATAGCAGGTGTAAATGGTCTCCTTGTCAACGCCGGAGGTGCGAATGGTTTGCAAAGCGTCTTTGACTGTCACATCCGGCGACAGCTCTACGATTTCCGTAGTCATCACACTGCCGGCAGAGT
>Ga0123355_10005265_pt1 | contig 18891 bp, 13 predicted proteins | sample TergutEmb28metaG_3_FD_89872 | JGI IMG/M metagenome (GOLD analysis project Ga0123355, IMG submission 89872) | Embiratermes neotenicus P1 segment gut microbial communities from Petit-Saut dam, French Guiana - Emb289 P1 | ecosystem: Host-associated > Arthropoda: Insects > Digestive system > Gut ... | reverse complement strand
TATTATTGCAGTTATCCTATTACTTTTGAGAGTGTCCAAGTCATTTATGACGAGGCGGACAAAAATCAATTTGGGTGTTACTCAAATTTTAAACGACGGTGCCTTTGTTGAATCAATGGATAGTGATATTATAGCAAGCTCAGAATTACCCTTTAACGGTAGCATCATTGCATCGTTTTTTGCCAGCTATTTGACTTTACGTGAGTCAGGATTTGGTGGCAATTATCATGGATTAGTAAGTGCTTACCTTTTCAAATGGGAAACAGAAGGAATTTTGCAAACCGAGATGACGGACTGCGGACTGCAGCTTACTTTTGATAGTAAAAACAAACCAACTGAAGAAATCGAGTTAGAGCTTTATGAGATCCTTAAGTTAAACGGCATAGAAGATAGGGGAGAATTTGACCATTCCATATTAGAAGACTGGTTAAAAAAAACACTGGCATTGGGCGAGGCGGAATTACTTGAAACAGAAGCTGTAGCGTTTGATCAGAAGGGTCGTATCAGATTTACTAAACAGGGCTATTACAAATCACTTAGTCACCGTAGCTTTGAAAAATATTTTGAAAACCTTACTTTTGCAACATTCAACGAGATGGATAACCAGCGCCAGTTACAAGAACTCAGCTTTGCATTACTATTTGATTTTATCGAAGAAATCGAGGAAATCATCGGGGATAATTCGAATGTGCCAGAAATATTACAAATAGCAAACAGAGTTTGGCGAGTTTTTGCGGAAGAAGTGGGGGAGTAAAAATTACCTTTGTCTAACATGGCAAAGGTAATTTTTTAGTTTATAGAATAATTTGTTCAATTAGGTCGCGGATGCGCTGAGTATTTCTTATATGATATTGGTATGTCGCGATAAGATTATTAGATTGGGAGTAACCGAGCTTGATGTATGTGTCCATTTTATTGTTCATAGAGTCAGCGTATTCACTCTCATTGAAAGCGCCAAAATGCTCCCAGATAACTGTTTTGCCATTCCATGGATTTTTGATAACGAAGTCTATGGAAACTTGCTTGATGCCAAGGTCATATGTTGTGTCGTACAGGAAGAGTAAACCGTATTTGTCTAACTGTTCTGCAATTATGCGTTCTGCTAATGATCTGTAGTCAATGCCGTTATAAGCATATATTTCGTTTTCTTGGTAAAGCTCGTTTTTTCTATGAATCTTAGCTTGCCATTTTTCGATTGATGAATGGTAAAAGTAGGATGCTGGTACGGTTTGGTAAGCTTTTGGGAAAGAGGCGATTAGTTCTAGTGGGCTTCTGGTGTCAAAAACAGATGGAGAGGTTGCTTTGACATTATTTTCCAATTGAGCTTTTCGAATGAGAAGATACCTTTTTCTGCAAAGTTGTTTGACGAGAGCAGTATCATTTATGATAACTTGCTTATATTTTACTACGTGATAATAATAGGATCTTTTTTGTACAAGATATCCATTTGGCAATGTTTCTAGTTCCTTAATAATTTCCTCTATCTCTTTGATGTAAATGTTCAAGATAATTGACAAATTAATCATAAAGACCACTCCTCTTTTGTAAATATTTAATGATACCACAAATATTTGAAAATAAACAGATATTTTATCAGAAAAACTCAATATATCCAAAATTCTGATACAAAAAAGTTCGCAAACGGTTGGGCAATGGGAAAAATGTATCAGAAAAACACAATATAGCCAAAAGTCTGATACAAAATAGCATGCAAAAAGTTGAGCGATGGGAAAATGTATCAGAAAAACATAATATATCCAAAATTCTGATACAAAATAGCATGCAAAAAGTTGAGCGATTAGAAAAATGTATCAGAAAAACACAATATAGCCAAAAATCTGATACAAAATAGCATGCAAAAAGTTGAGCGATTGGGAAAATGTATCAGAAAAACACAATATAGCCAAAAATCTGATACAAAATAGCATGCAAAAAGTTGAGCGATGGGAAAAATGTATCAGAAAAACACAATATAGCCAAAAATCTGATACATATAGCTCAGCTGATTGTAGGAAGAATCGGTGAGAGCCAAAAGCTCAGAACTAAAATCCAAGGAGCTGCGAACATAGTGAAAATAGCAACAACTTAAAATGTTATATGATAATGAGCAACGAATAAAATATTTTTGTCGTCTATATAAGTGACGGCTAGTTAAATGGAGTGGATTTAGATGTATTATGCGATAATGGAATGCCCAAAGTGTAAAGGTGAGTGCGAGCTGAGGATAAAGGAGGGAAGAGAATTTGCTGTTTATTAATGAAAGATTTTATTAGATGAAAAGAAGGAGTGGATTTTATGGAAAAAAGATTTTTTGGAATATTGTTGGCAATTGGGGTGTTGTTGGTAAGTTTGTCTTTAGTTGGGTGTGGTTATGATGGGGGAGGAGAGGGGAGTGGTAGTGGTGCGGCAAATTCTGATACAGAGACTGATGTGTTGACAGTTGCTTCTGAGTTGCTGATGAATTCAGAGATTGCTGCAATGCTCCCTTATGAGGTTTCAATTTCTTTGCTTGGGGAATTGGTCTTGATTGAAACGTTTTTTGAAAATACTGAATTGTTGTATTTCGAGCAATCGATAATTGAGTATTTTGATGGTGCTGATTGGTTAGTAGTTGTGGATCTTAAAGAGAAGTTTCCAATTGGAATGGACTATCAAATAATGGATGTTGGGGTTGCTAGTGGTCGTCGAACCTATGAATTTTCTTGGATAAAAGATGCTGGTTTTGATATTGACAATGGACTATTTCGCATCAGACAACGCTGGTCATCAGCTAGTGATTTCCCAGCTGAAAAAACTCATGACTTAGCAATCGAATTCTCTTTAGAAGATGTTGGCACGGTAATTCGTAATTTAGATATTGTGGGGGATTTGAAGGTTAATCCTGACTTTGATGAGGTTGTTTTGGCTGTGGATTTCTCGGCTGATGGGACAATGTTAGTTGGTACGATTATTAATTATTCGGATACGGTTATTAGCCCGAGTCATCCGTCGTTGGAGTATTTTAATGGTGTAGAGTGGCGTTATGTGGCAACGGATGGTTATTTGGGTTTTGAAGATATTGGATTTTCCATAGACCCGGGAGCAGAACATGAATTTAGTGTGGATTTAGGTTGGTATGTGATTCCGGAGGGATATCTATTGAGATTGAGGAAGACTGTTTGGCCAGATGGTGAGTGGCCTTATGGATGGAATCAGACGTATTTGCATCACGATTTAGTTTATGAGTTTGAAATGACGAACGATATGACGTCATTTGAGGATAATATTCCAGATGAACTACCTGTACTTTATCTTGAATTTCTATCAGATAGTGAGCGTGTTAGAGCAATTGGGCTGGGGGCAAGTTGGTGTGTGCAGCTCCTTTGTATCTTTTTTACTGGGTAGTTTGGTGTTACTAAATAAACACATAAATCACCACTGTTACGTTGGCTGACGTGTTGGGTGGTGATTTTTGTGTTTCGCTAAACAAGCGTTTAGCTAGGGTTGTGGCGATGGTTTTATTGTAGCGATTGGCATTTAAAACTTCGTAAATTGTGATAAGGTTTTCATTATGGATATAGATAAGAGGTGGACAGAGGAGCTAAGAGGGAATAACGGGTAAGTGGTATGACTAGCGCTCGTCATCTTTTTTTTAAAAAAATTTCAAAAACTTCTTGACAAGGTTAATTGGTTGTGATAGACTAATTGTAAAGGTTGATTTGGATAAACCAACCAGTCAGACAAAAGGGGAGTAGATCGAAATTATGAAAAAATCATTATTAAAATTATTTGATGCAGAGCATAAGTTAATGTGTATTGTTTGGGAACATGAGCCTGTCAATTCAACTGAATTAACAAAGATATGTGAGAAAGAACTTGGTTGGAAGAAGCCAACGACCTATACTATGATTAGAAAGCTTTGTGAACGTGGAATTTTACAAAACGTAGAAGCCACCGTAACTACGTTGATCACAAGAGAAGATGTGCAGAAATATGAAGCAGATGTTTTCATCAATAAGGTTTTCGATGGCTCTATGCCATCTTTCATCGCATCATTTTTACAAGATAAAAAGTTGTCGAGAGATGAAGCACGAGAAATAAAATTAATGATTGAGGAGATGACAAAAAAATGACATCACTTTTCATTACAATTTTGAATATGAGTATTACCGCAAGCATTGTTGCTTTAGCAGTTATGTTAGTTCGGATTCCATTTCGAAAAATATCAAAAATTTTTTCTTATTCTTTATGGAGTGTAGTGCTGTTTCGATTGATAGTTCCTTTCAGCATTGAGAGTATGTTTAGCTTAATGCCCATATTCACAAACACAATCCCACAGGATATGATTTTTTCACAAAGTCATACTGCTGCACAGTTTAGTTCCATACCAATTGAGAATGCCTTGCCAATTGCTGAAAATGGCACAAATTCAGTTTACACCTTTTTTCAGATAGCTGGTTTAATTTGGTTTTGTGGTTTCGTTGTTTTGTTGCTTTATGGGATAATTGGATACATAAATTTAAAACGGCGTGTGTACTTTGCTACGCTTGTACATGATAATGTTTTTCAAACTGATAAAATCAAAACGCCATTTGTACTTGGTTTAATTCGTCCAAAAATTTATTTTCCTGTTAGTATTGACTCAGTACAGTATGATTACATTTTAAAACATGAACAAACTCATATAAAAAGGCGTGACTATTTAATAAAGCCTTTTGCATATATTGTGCTTGCCCTACACTGGTTTAATCCGATCATCTGGCTTTCATACTTTCTTATGTCTAAAGATATGGAAATGTCATGTGATGAAGTAGTATTAAGGCAAACAAGTGAAGATATACGAGCAGATTACTCAATGTCTTTGTTAACTTTAGCTATGAAAAATAGTTTGCTAAATCCTATTGCTTTCGGAGAAAGTAATGTAAGAGTAAGGGTGAAAAATATATTGAACTTTAAAAGAAATAAAAAATGGATACGTGTTGTCTCTTGTATAGTCCTCTGTGTATTCTTTATCGGATTCACTTCAAATAGAAGCGGATCAGCAATTGATGTGCCGAATGATCAGCCTATTTCTGCTTTTTCATATAATGCAGATGAAAGTGATGCTTCTTTAATTGGAGATTCTGATGCTTTAGGATTGGATATAAATGAAGGGATTTTGGAAATAGGTGATGGAACTGATGCTGAAACGGGAGAAACCCCTTCAGAATATCTTTTGATTTCTAATGTTTCAGATGACAATTACTCCCCACAAGCTCCAGCATATACACCAACACAAGCTCCAGCATATACACCAACACAAGCTCCGGTATATACACCAACACAAGCTCCAGCATATACACCAACACAGGCTCCAGTATATACACCAACACAAGCTTCAGCATATGCTCCAACACAAGCTTCAGCATATGCTCCAACACAAGCTTCAGCATATGCTCCACGTAACAATCATCATGGAAATAACCATGACAGCAATCATTATGGTAACAGACACCACGGCAACGGCAACAATCATGGCAACGGCAACAATCATGGCAACCGTTCAAACAACCATCGTTAAATTGTCGAAAGTATTAAATATTTTGTCGGAATCTTTTTAAGCACATCAAAGGGTTTCATTTGCTGATTCTTTTATAAAAAGAAGGGCTTTTTAAAAATTCAGTTTTATCCCTTATTAATCAAAGTTTAAAAAATTTCCAAGAGTGTATTATGTGAGGAGGTGAATGATATGAGACGTTGTCTTAGAGGGTGTCATCGTAGACCTAGACGTAAGCATCATCGTCGTCATCATCGTCGTTAACAGGTAAAGATGGCAGTTATGAGTAAGAAGAGTGCGATGATCAAAGCGCAATTCATTTCACTCTTTTTATTTTGCTTTTAAAATAATGAAATTATGGTGGTGTTACGATGACTAAATAGAAAAAGGGGTTGAAATTATGGAAGATTCATTATTTAAACTATCTGATTCAGAGCATAAGTTTATGTGTATTGTTTGGGAGTATGAGCCAATCAATGAGGCTGAATTAACGAGAATATGTGAAGAAGAATTTGGTTGGAAAAAGCCAACGACCTATTCAATGATTAAAATCCTTTCTGATCGTGAATTTATACAAAGTATGGAAACTACTGTAACTGCGTTGGTTGCAAGGGAAGTTGTCCAGAAATATAACGGAGATATTTTCATCGGCAGAACTTTAGATAGCTCAATGCCATCTTTTGGCCTCAAAAAATATATATTACTGAATAAATGGTTGGTAATAGCCTATTTGATAATGAGTTTAATATCCTCAGCAATGGCTGTTTATCTTTCGATTATTTTAAGAGATACTACGGATGTTGCGATAGGTCTTGTGGTAGATGAATTTTATAACTTATTGATTACTTCTGTTGTTTTCTTTGTACTGTTCGGGGTTGTTCACTACACTACTGAAGTTTTGTTTGCATGGTTTATCAATAGAGTGCTTCGCGATGTTCGAGAAGATGTCTTTAGTGGGATCATAAAACAGGATGTGGGACAGTTTGAGTCTGTTAACTCAGCTGATTATATATCCGCTCTAACCAATGATATTAACTTGTTAGAAGATAACTACTTTTCACCACTTGCTGAAACGTCGGGACTAGTAATGGAAATTATTATAGCGATTGGATTTATGATTTATCTTAGTTTCAGCGTAGCAGCTGGTCTGCTCGTAACTTTAATTGTCTTAATTGGTGCCCAAACGTTATTTGGCGCTCCAATTAGAAAAAGACAAACAAGATTATCGGCAAGTTTGTCTGCATTTACAATTAAAGTTAAAGACATTTTTTCTGGTTTTGAGGTTATCAAATCAAACCAAATGAATGACCGTGCTAAGAAAAACTTTCAGAAATGTAACGATGAAGTTATTATATCAAATTTCTCATTGTATCATATTTCAACGATAGCAGGATCTGTTTCAGCAGTAATTGGTCTTTTCTTACAAGTTGGAGTGGTATTTTTTTCAGCTTATTTGATTATTCAAGGTCATTTAACTCCTGGTGCTATGGTTGGCTTGCTTATTGTTTCTGGTCAAATTACTGGATCTGTTCAAGATCTGGGTCAAAATATTCCGCTGATAGCAGGATGTAAAGAAATCATCAAGCGCTTGGAAGGTTTTGCAATGCGAGAGTCTGGCTATAGGGGAACTCGGGTCGCCACTTTTGATAATGCGATTAGGGTTGAGAAATTAGAATTTACTTATCCAGAACATGAAGACCCTGCAATTAAAGGGGTAAATTTTACTTTTGAGAAGAATAAGAAATATGCGCTTGTTGGAAAGTCTGGTTGTGGGAAAACGACGCTTGCGAAAGTGTTAATTGGTTATTTGAATAATTATGGCGGGAAGGTTTTATACGATCAGGTGGAGCTTAAAGAGGTAACAGATGAGAGTTTCGAGAAGCTGCCGACAATGGTGCATCAGAACGTTTATATGTTTGATGATGATATTGAGCAAAATATTCGGTTGTATAAGGAGTATAGTCAAGGAGAAATGCAGTCGGCTATCAACGATAGCGGCGTTTCATTGTTTTTGAATGATGAGCGAACGTTACAAACAAAAGTTGGGGAAAATGGGGCAAATTTATCTGGTGGAGAGCGTCAGAGAATTGCGATTGCAAGAGCTTTGATTCAGAGTAAGCCCTTGCTGATTTTAGATGAGGGAACATCGGCTGTAGATAAGCAGACTGGATCGGATATAGAAAGCAGGTTATTAGATCGTGATGATTTAACATTATTAACAATCACTCATACTCTTGGTGAAGAGATGCTTAGTCGATATGATGAAATAATTTATATGGAAGAAGGAACTATTGTCGAGAGTGGGTCGTTTTCTGATTTGATGGCTTTGGATGGTAAGTTCAGCCAGTATATGTTCCCAGATTCTGGGTTTGAGGAAGGGAATAAAGTGAGAAGGAATTAAGCTAGTGCACTAAGCTGATGTTATCCAATGTGTTACCTGCTTAATAATTTGAGGGATTATAAACGTTGATATAACATATAACATTGATACACGTACTTTACAAACGTCGCATAAATGTGGTATAATTTGCATAACATATAAAAAGGAGACACGATTTTGAGGCCGTATCTCCTGCAACTGCTCGAATCGGGTAGTTCGTGTTAAACAATAAACACATAAACCACTACCACGGTTACGTTTGGCTTCGTATTAGGTGGAGGTGGTTTTTGTGTTTCACCAAACAAACGTTTGGCTAAGGCTGTTGCTGATGAGGTGACAAAAGTAGCAGAAAAAGCAGAAATTAAGCCTAACAAAAAAAGTTCCATGATTAATTCACCTCCTTCATCTTAGAGAAACCTGATGAAACTAAATGCGAGAAGTACAAATGGTGAACTACCCAATACGTCTAGTGCCAAATGGCACAACAGTTGCTTGACTATAATTATACCATGGATTTTTTGCTATTTTAGCCGAAAGCGCTATAAAACCGAAATTTTCCATAAAAACGCGAAATTTCATGCAAGTAACGCTTTCCAAAGGCGTTTAATCAACGTCGTGATAGCGTTATTTGAATAATTTTCTGCTTAGTTGATAGTGGAGTAGAAAATAAGATAGATTTAACCTACTGTTTTAACTGCAGAATCGAAATTGAAAATGATCCAGTAAATATTTTATTGCACGGAGATACTTCTCATTTTTAATATTGCAATACACAAAGCATTACTACGTGTGCTTTACAAACGTCGCATAAATGTGGTATAATTTGCATAACATATAAAAAGGAGACACGATTTTGAGGTCGTATCTCCGGCAACTACTCGCATTGGGTAGTTCAGTGTTAAACAAAAAACACGTAAACCACTACCACAGTAACGTTTGTCGGCGTATTAGGTGGTGGTTTTTGTGTTTCACCAAACAAACGTATTTTTGATTTATTGCACCTCTCGTGATATAATAATAAAATGTAAATGTAAATTTTTATTGAAACGAGGGAATGTTGATGGGAAATTTAGTGCCTAAACGAATCGCAAATACAATTATTAACGCCCTTAAAGGTGGGGTGGTTCCGAGGGTCGGTCTCGAATATATCACAGTGGGGCGAACACAGGAGATTAATGCTTTTTTACACGACATTGATATCATCGCTGATGGAGGCGCAACTTTTCGTTTTATTGTTGGAAGGTATGGGAGTGGTAAAAGCTTTCTCCTGCAAACAATTCGTAATTATGCAACAGCTAAAGGATTCGTCGTCGTTGATGTTGATTTATCGCCAGAGCGGCGTTTTTCTGGGACAAAAGGTCAAGGTTTAGCTACTTATCGAGAGCTAATTCGCAACATGTCGGTTAAGTCGAAACCAGACGGTGGTGCTCTCCCACTAATTCTGGAAAAATGGATTTCTGGGATTCAAACTGATGTAGCTGGGCATTTTACACCTGGAAGTCCTGATTTCGACAGTGAGGTTGAAAAGCAAATTTACGCGATAACCAACCAACTGGAAGGCATGGTCAACGGTTTTGAATTTGCCAAAGCTGTGATTGCATACTGGCGTGCTTATCAAATAGATGATCCAACAGCAAAATCAAATGTTTTGAAGTGGTTTCGTGGGGAGTATAATACCCGAAAAGAAGCAAAAGAAGCAATAGATATCAACTGGATTGTAACCGATGAAACATGGTATGATTTTTTAAAAATTTTTGCAACCTTTATGGTTAGTGCCGGTTATCAGGGGATTTTAGTGATGGTTGATGAGTTGGTAAATATTTTTAAAATCTCTCATAAGATTTCACGTGAAAATAATTATGAGAAATTATTAACCATGTATAACGATGCCTTACAGGGAAAAGCTAAACATATCGGATTTTTAATGGGCTGTACCCCGCAATGCGTTGAAGATCGCTATCGAGGGATTTTTAGCTATGAGGCCTTACGGTCGCGCTTAGCTGAAGGTCATTTTTCAACCGATGAAACGCGTGACTTGTCAGCCCCTATTGTACGGTTGCAAATGCTAAATCAAGAAGAAGTTTATATTCTTGTGGAAAAATTACGGGATATTCATGGGCTTTTATATGGGTATGAGCCAATACTTACACATGACGATTTGGTATATTTTTTGAATGTTGAGTATAATCGGGTTGGAGCTGAGACCCATATCACGCCGAGGGAGATTATTCGGGATTTCATTGAACTCGTGGGGATTATTCATCAAAATCCAGATAAAAGTGTTGCCGATATTTTAGGGAGTAATAGTTTTGAAATGGCTAAGGGCGGGTTAGCTGATGTGGAGGATGTAAGTGATGATTTTGTTGGGTTTGAGTTATAAAATGTAGCTTTAACTGGTAAAATACACAAGAATTTGCTATAATAAATAGGTAGGAATTGAGTTTGTCATTAAGATTAGGAGGAGTTATTATGGCTACTTTAGATATGCTATATCAAAGCCAACTTGATTGGGATGTAAATAAATATAATACTCTATATTTTGTTTTAAACAAAGCAGTATTAGATGAGCAAGAGTACTTGAAATTGCTAAATCCAAAATTAATGACTAACACAACTAAAGCGATGATAAAGGCTCATATTAACCACTATCAAAAACATAAAATTTATGAAAAATTTCCTAATTTGGCAGAAATACAACATCAATCTCCACTTGATTCGGAGTTAGTTGTCGCAGGTAAATTTAAATTAAATACTGAAGAATTTAGAAAAATGAATATAATTGATTAAGTGAGGATAACATGTTTAATTATGAAAACTTTAAAGACCTCTTAAGCTCCTTAAATCAAAAATTACGAGAGAATGAACTTCATATAAAAATTTTTGCTATTGGCGGATTTGCGATGATGTGTAATGCGAAAGCGTTCGGTTTTGAGTCGAGAGGGTTTTCAGTTGACATTGATTCATATATGAATTATTCTCAAAAAGTACTAAAACTAGTAGATGATGTTTCTGCTGAGTTTGGTATCTTAACCGAACGTTGGCTAAACACCCATTGGCATGATAGGAAAGATGGCTTTGATGAAAATATAGAATGCTTTTCCGACTGGAAATGGGAGATGTCTGATGATTTAGTTTTTTCTAATATTGAATTTTTCTATGGAAACTTAGAAGGTTTGTTAAAAATGAAACTAAGTGCTATAAATGAAAAATTAGAACTTGATAAGCTTGGAGTTGAGTTGGGGTTTAGCAATGCACCATACGGATCTTCTGTTAGAAAAAATGATATAGTAGACGTAAAGATAATTTTAGACGCTTTCGATGAATGTGATTTTGAGAACATTACAAACTATAAAATAGCTAAAATGCTTATTGATTATAATTTTGCGTTTGAATTTTTGAAAGAAAGTATGTTGGAAGCCAATGAGCTTACATGAGTTTGTTGGTTTTTTTTAAATCTATCACAAAGGTCGTGTTGTTATGAAAGATGTATTTGCGCGTTTAGCGCCTTTTATTCAAGATTTTATTTACTATAACAAATGGACGGAATTACGGGGTATTCAAGTTGCTGCCTGTGAGGCGATCTTCGATACGGATAGCAATTTGTTATTATCATCAGGAACTGCTTCTGGTAAGACGGAAGCTGCTTTTTTGCCAATTTTGACCCAACTTTATGAAAATCCATCTACCTCTGTTGGGGTTTTGTATATTAGCCCCCTGAAAGCTTTGATTAATGATCAGTTTAAACGTCTTGATCAACTACTAATTGATTCCCATATTCCTGTTTGTAAGTGGCATGGTGATGCGTCGCAATTACAAAAGAATGCCCTAATTAAAAATCCGGCGGGTATTTTGCAAATTACGCCGGAATCTTTGGAGAGTTTGCTCCTTGGGAAACGTGGGGCTTGTTTTAAGATGTTTTCTGATTTGCGGTATGTGATCATTGATGAAGTGCATTATTTTATGCGGGATGTTCGCGGTGTGCAAGTTTTATGCCAACTAGAGCGGTTGCAAAGACTTACAGGTAATGTTCCTAGACGAATTGGGCTCTCTGCCACGCTAGGTGATATTAGTTTGGCGCAAAATTGGTTAAATACTGGGACTAATCGAGATTGCATTGCCCCTGTGACAGATGAAGGGAAAAAGAGCCTTAAACTATTTGTTCAGCGATTTGTAAGAGCATCATCAGGCGACAATCAATATAACGAGGCAGGCGATCGGGCACATAATGAATACCTTTTTAAGATGACAATGGATAAGAAGACGATCATCTTTACAAATTCACGTGAAGAAACTGAATTTCTAATGGCGAATTTGCGGGAGATTGCGCTGAAAAATAAGGCACCTGATATTTACCGTGTCCACCATGGAAATGTATCAGCCCTACTGCGGGAACAAACAGAAGATGAGATGAAATCATCAGATGAGAAAATTGTTACTGGTGCAACAGTCACCCTTGAATTAGGAATTGATATTGGTTCATTAGATCAAGTTGTTCAAGTTGGAGCACCTAGTAATGTTTCAAGCTTTGCTCAACGGTTGGGACGCTGCGGGAGGCGTGGTCAAATTTCACAGCTGTTGTTTACGTTTGTGGAAGATATTCAAATCACTGCTACTGATACATTAGGTCCAATCAACTGGAATTTTCTTCGTTTAATTGCAATTATTGAACTCTATACGAAAAAGAGATGGGTTGAGCCGCTTTTGCCCCATCGACATCCTTATACGTTGTTATATCACCAAACGATGGGTTATTTGAAAAGCAACGGTGAAGTATCTCCCGCAAAACTGGCAGAAGAAGTGCTTTCACTTTCCAGTTTTGAGGCGATTTCGCAAGAAGATTTCCGGATATTGGTTAATCATTTACTTGAAATCGAGCATATCCAAGAAACTGAGCGAAATGGTTTAATTGTTGGACGGGTAGGTGAAAACATTGTAAATCATTTCCAGTTTTATACTGTATTTATTGTACCAGAATACTATTTAGTTAAGGATGAGAATCGCAGCATTGGAACTGTCGATAAGATTTATCCAGTTGGCATTAGATTTTCTTTAGCGGGGATGGCTTGGGAAACCGTTGATGTGAATGTTAAGTCGAAGGTTATCTTTGTTAAAAAGGTGCCTGGCATTTCGGAGGTTGATTGGGATGTTGATTTTAGGGGTGAGCTGCATACTATTCTAGTTCGGAAGATTCAGAGTATTTTAAAAGGTGAAGAAACTTATCCTTATTTGAGTGAGAGTTGTCAGGAACGGCTTTCTGAGATTCGATATTTGACCACAAATAGTACGATTTTAGATGAACTTGTGACCCCCCTTTCTAACCGGATGTTTGCTATTTTCCCTTGGATTGGAAGTCGGCAGTTGTTTTCATTGCACTATGCCTTGCTGAATCGGGGTATTAAGAGCAAAATGCCGTGGGATACTTGTGTTTATCTTGAAGTTGTTTTTGGTGGTAGTACTGAAGAGTTAGAAGTGATTATACGGGATATCTTACGCTCAGATGTAGATTTTTATAAATCGTCTTTTCCAGATGTTGGCGAAGTGGTTAGCAGGTATAGCCAGTATAGTAAATATAGTGAGTTTATTCCGCCAAAGTTGTTGCGGAAGCAGTATATTGAAGATATTCTTGATTTTGAAGGATTGAAAAAATTGTTAATGCAAAGAGGTGTGGTATATGATTGATGAAATTAGAAGTAGAAGAAGTATCAGAAAGTTTAATGGTGAAGCAGTTGAAGATGAAAAATTGGTTCAGTTAATTGAGGCTGCGAGCCTGGCACCATCAGGTAGTAATACTCAGCCATGGCAGTTCATTATTGTTAAATCTCAGGAAACAAAAGCAGAAATTGCTAAAGTAAATCATCAACAAATGTGGATGAAGGATGCTTTTGCACATATCGTATGTATCTCAGATATTCGTTGTCGCATTAAAGATGAAATAGAGATATCAGTGGATGAAAATAGTGATTTGTTTGAATTAAAGCAAGTTATTCGGGATACTTCCATCGCTATCAGCTACCTTCTGCTAGAAGCGGAAAATATGGGCTTGTCCACATGTTGGACTGCGTGGTTTGACCAACAAGATATAAGACCGATCCTCAATATTCCCGAGGATAAGTTTGTAGTTGGAGTTGTCGCATTAGGGTATTCAGATACTGTTCGTAAACCTTCTCCGAGAAAAGCAGTGAAAGATATTCTTCGATATGAAAAATGGTAAGAGCATATGAAAAAGCTTGAAATTCACACAAATGAATTTCAAGCTTTCAAATATTAACCTTTTCTCCTAGAAACAAATCGAAATCACTTTCGAATAATCTGTCCTGTGCAACTCGATACTGTTCAAATTGAGTCTCTGCGTGTAATTTTGCTTGCTCTGCTGAAATCTTAACTGCCCAAAATAAGTAATAGACTAAAAAAACTTGAAATTTGGATTGAGTATTCCAAGCTTTTTGCAATTATTTCCTATTAATTTAAAGCAAAATGACTCGCTTACTCACATAACTTTTGGAAAATATGACAAATTGCTTTGATTTTTAAGAAATTTCTTCAAATTCTACCTTGCACTTTGTGCATTAAAGTGTTATAATCGTTGTAGAATTTCGCAATTTGAAGCGTTAAAACAAAAATTTGACTCAGTTGATAGTGTTATCAACGAGCATATATAGGAGGCTTATTATGTCATTTTTTAGTAAAGTTGGAGAAAAAATTACGCAAACCGGTCAGAGTGCGGCTCAAAAAACAAAAAATACTGCCGAAACTCTTAAGCTAAAAGGGATGATTTCCGATGAAGAAAAGAATATAAACAACGTATTTAAACAAATCGGAAAAATGTATTACGAAACTTTTGGCGAAAATCCAGAACAACCTTTTGTTCAGCTAGTCGCTAACATTAAGGATTCAGAGGGGAGAATAGTTACATATACCGATCAAATTAATCAGCTGCGAGGAGTACTTAATTGTCAAAACTGTGGTGCAGAAGTTCCAGATGATGCGTCGTTTTGTAGTTCTTGCGGATCTGCAATAAGCATAATTCCCGAGCCTTTGACTAGTGATGGTGATGATACAACTAGTGAAACTTTATGTGATCAGTGTGGCTTTGTTGTTGCATCTGATTTACCATTTTGCACAAGTTGTGGCAATAGGATTAATTCAGATTCTGACTCTGCTGAACCTGATGTTCCAACCGATGAAGAATCCCAAATTCAGGAGTAATTATACAAAATCATTAGCGTAAACATCATTAAATAATCTACCATCACTTACAGCGATGGTAGATTATTTTGTCTTTGATATTCTGCTAATCCTTTTCATTTTTCTTCATCTGATTCCAAATTGCAATAGCTTCCTCAGGATTCTTTGCTTTAAGCTCACCAAACACATGCGGATGTCGCCTGATAAGCTTTTCATTTAACCCATGAATAACATCATCAATATTAAATAAACCAGCTTCTTCACCAATTTGTGCATGAAACATGACCTGTAATAGCACATCGCCTAACTCTTCAATGATGTGCTCATCATTTTCTTCATCAAGGGCGTCAAGTAACTCCTGAGTTTCTTCTATTAGGTTCTTTTTAAAAGATTGATGAGTTTGTTTTCTATCCCACGGACAGCCATTTGGTCCACGTAATATTCTAATAGTTTCACGTAAAGATGAAAATTCTTGCCTTAGTAATTCTTTTGGTGCAGGTGGGATATAGACACTTGTTAAATTCCCTAGAGTTGTTTCATGATCAAGCTCACATAAATCTACTTTCTTGATGATTTCCTTATCCGTTCCCGCCGCCGTAACAATGAACACTTCGTAATCATGTGGCAGGGTTTCGAGTAATGGTAGTTTTATGTTAGAAGCCACATCCGAGTTATAAACTTGACAGAAAACGATGTGCTGTTGTAAAGACAAACCAGCTGGGTCAAAATCGGTTGCATCAAGTAGTTGGAAACCTTCTATTGGATCAATCCTCAGACTTGTAAATAATTCATCTAGGAAACTCCCACCACCTTTGATTTCAATTTCAGCATTTGAGTCGAGAAGCATTTGAACAGTTCGCTCAGCGACCATTGGATGACCTGGTACTGCGTAAATGATACTGTTTTCCTTGCTTGACTTTGTTAAAATCTGGACGATTTCTGTATATACGTCTTCGAAAGACTCGTGGCGCTCGTACACTTCGTCAAATGATGTGTATTTTAAACCTTTGGCAATTAATGCTGCTATAACTGGGTGCTCTTTCGTTCGTATATAAACATGCTCAGCATCTTTTAACAACTTGTATACCCCAAGTGGCAGTTGATTTAAATCTCCTGCACCTAATCCAACTATTGTAATCATAATATTATTGCTCCTTACTGGTAAAAAATGTGCTACAGCTAATTGTAACACATCCCTCCCCATTTCTAAAGTCTGATTTATAAAATATTTTATATTCAATAATGAATCAAATAATAACATTTTAATAAGATTTTTATGGATTTTTGCTAATGGTGTAAACTTCATAGCAATACTAAATATAGTATTGAGAGTTTTTAAAAAAGCTGGTTTTTTAAATATTAATAAAAAAACGGAGTAAGTATACTACATAAATGTCTTTTGAACATTATCATTCCTCACACAAAAATCACCACCCAACACGTCGACCAACGTTACTACGGTAGTGATTTATGTGTTTATGATTATACAACGCCGAACTACCCAATATGAGTAGTTGCAGAGATACGCACTGGTTGTCGTGTCTCCTTTTTTTTGTTATGCTGCGACGTTTGTAAAGTATCACTTCACCAACTCCATTAAATTTTCCCGATATTCATCATAGACAATCACCACATCATCCAGCTCCAGCAGGGTATCGCCAAGGAGATCCATCGCTTTATCATTTATTCCTTCGACTAACACTTCTAACATGACCATCTTCTCCTGAGCAAATGCTTTAATTGACCCGTCATTTAAAATCAGCTTTAACGCTTCCAGTTCAGTTTCCGTAAGTATCGCTTTTAATTCACTCCATGGATCAGCTGGGGAAGATATTGTCACTAGCGGTTGCGAAATAGGTTGGTCAATTTCCCGTTTAATGAGTTCATCTTCTTCAGGAACAATCAGCTTTTCCTGTGTTTGCAAAGCGTCTTTCCTAATTTGCTGAAGATTTTGAGTATCCACTGAAATTATTTTGCGTGTAGATAAAACATGAAATTCTTGAACACATCTTTGAATAAATTCGGTAAGTGGAATGCCGATCTTTTCAAAAGTTGCAAGAGTTTTCTCATCACAAACATTCGGATTCGCAGTAAGCTTATATTTAAACTTAACAATCTTACGGAGCGAGCATTCCATTTCTTTCATAATATATCCAACTAGCTGGCGTCCATGATCAGATAGCATAACGCTTTTATATTGCCAACGTTTCCCATTATAATTGTAAATTTCTTTTTCTGAAATGACAACCTTACGCTCTGCAACACCCTCTACAGGGTAGAATAGAGCACGGTTAAATGCTGTCCAGGTTACAACTTTTGCTAATGGATAAAATATTAAATCTTCAAAGCAGTGTCCCTGCGACTTAAAATGCTCTCGAAATCGCTCTAAAATAAAGTAAAAGCTGTTGTTAATCAAATCGTGGTTTTCTTCATTATAAAAAACTGATTTTTTTATGTTATATTTTGAAATCGATGCAAATAATTCAAAGCTATCTTCCTTGCCAGATTCATAGCCAAAGACGGTTGGGTAGTGCATGATTAACTGGTGCTTCTGCGCAAACTCTCGAAAAGAGTGGGGTAGGGGGTAGTAAATGTGGTAATCTTTTAGCCATTGCAAAACATATTGGTCAAGAGTTGTGTCGTAGGTGCGAAAAGTTAGCCAAAATGTTATTAATTTCTCCAGACCATCTTCTGGATTCATTACACCAATTTGATTCAACAGCTCATAGATGTAGAGAAATGCATACGAGGTGGAGGTTGCCGTTACCCGTCCCTTGCGAATTTTTGTTCGCCATGTGAAATAGGTTCGCAGCTGGTCATAGCCCATACGTTGATAATAAGGGAAATACGATGAAAAGGGAATGACTTCAGTATAATCGTCTTCAAAATCTCGCATAAACAATGCTTGTTCGTAAAAGATTTTTGCATGATCTGCATAACCGGTCGTATCTCGAGCAATTTGGCGCATGGAATAGAATAAAGTGCGTTTTTCATCGGATACATTATCAATAGATTCCCTTTGTGGAAGTGTGACAGAAGCTGGAGAGGTAGCTGGTTTATCTTCGCCCATTTCTATTTCGACAAATGATGCAAGGTCTAATTCAGCAACGGCCTGGGATCCCTGAAGTGCTGGTTTAATTGCTTTAAGCTGTTCGCGGCTCGGAATCGGGGCAGACTGATAAGTGTGTTTTGTGGGCTCATTCGAATCAAATAAAGATAACTGCTGGTAACCTTCTGCCACTTTTTTTACCACTTCCATTTCTGTTTGTGAGGTTTGTTTCTGGAGAGGCGGCGTATAATTGGTGAGGCGATATTTTTTTCTTATTTCATTTACCATCTTATAGAGAGAATTTTTATAAGCTTTATCCGCCTTGCCAGTTCGATAAAGTTGTTGTAAAGGGGAAAATAGATCCGGGAATTCCTGTTTAATCGCATCGAAAAACACCCACTTTGTTTTCCCTCGTAAATATAAGACACCTGGCACAATATAGTTAACTTTGCTATCGGCTGCATTAGCATATAATTCCTCGATATTTTCTTTTCCGTCAGTGATATAGGGAATAATCGGCATTTGCAGGATCCCTGTTGTGGCATTAGTTTTGGAAAATTCTTTTAACATTTGGAATTTTTTTTCCGCATTTTTTGCCCCAGGCTCAATTTTTTTCCTAATCTCTTTATCCATGGAAGAAATACTAGCATTGATGCTGACGTTAGTAACCCTAGACAATTCATCAATTAAGTCAAAATCCCTTAATATTAAATCTGATTTCGTTGAAATCGAACAAGGGTTTTTATATCTAATCAACACCTT
>Ga0123355_10005264_pt1 | contig 18892 bp, 3 predicted proteins | sample TergutEmb28metaG_3_FD_89872 | JGI IMG/M metagenome (GOLD analysis project Ga0123355, IMG submission 89872) | Embiratermes neotenicus P1 segment gut microbial communities from Petit-Saut dam, French Guiana - Emb289 P1 | ecosystem: Host-associated > Arthropoda: Insects > Digestive system > Gut ... | reverse complement strand
TAAGAGAACTAACATGGTATGTAGGTCAACTATTTCCACGTCCAGTTCTAGGTCAAAGAGCAACACCACCGCCATCACCGTCAGAAGCAATCACTCCGGTTGACAACACGGCAGAAGAAGACAACACAGTATATGATATTCCAGAGTATGAATACGATACATACGAGTACGAGTATGTACCAGATGAATATGTGGCTGAAGAATATGTATATGAAGACGAAGAAGACTATTCTGAATTCTATGTATTCTATGCCGGCATTGATGGCATTATGGACGAGGTACTGAACGGTACAGGTCTAACTGACGGTCTATTGACTAACGAGGCTACAGAAGCAGCCGAAACAATAATTGAAGAAGCAGCATCAGCAGCATCAGCGGCAGCAGCGGCAGCAGCGGCGGCGGCAACGAACCAGAAGTTACCACAAACAGGAGTTGAAGGCACAATGCTCCTATGGGCATCACTGATGACACTATCATTAATGCTAGCACTGGGAGCTGTCGCAGAAATCAAGAAAAGAAAAGACAGCGAAAACGCATAAAACTTGCACAAGCTAAGATGTCCCATAATTAGCTAAAAGTATCCGCAAAACTAAAAAGAAAACGATGTAGGTAGAACTATATCGTTTTCTTTTTTAGTCTTGCCCGTATTAATTTATTGGACCATGTTGAATAATCGATATCATATTACCCTATATACATAGAACATTACCGAATTGCACGAACTACGACCGAATTGCACAAAAGAGTATGACTCCATGTGAATTTAATGTATAAGTATATGAGCAAATTAGTCAGAATGGATAAATCATGCTCAAAATAAAAATGTCGATTGCCAAACAATGTGAAAATTCTGTTAACAATTTATCAAAAAGCTTTTAATGTGAGTGTGTGTTGTGTTATTATTCCAAAATGTGTAAAAAGAAGAAGTCATTGATCATGCAAACAGCGAAACATTTTAATAAAGCGTTTCATAAAGTAAGAATAACTCAGCGAAGTTATTTAATAACTGTAAAATGAAAAATGGCAATGAAAAGGAGAATAGTAATGAGTAATTCAAACATCAAGTCAAGGCATAGCTTGAAAAATCGAATCGTCGCAGCCATAACATTAGTTATGATGATAGTATCTATGCTATCATTAACAACGTTTGCTGGTGCCGACTATTCAGACTACACTCCGGCAGAAGCCCCAATAGTGGAAGAGCCGAATGTAGATGTTCCCACAGTTGAAGAACCTGAAGTGGATGTTCCCGAAGTGGAAGTTCCTAGTACGGAAAATCCCAGCGCAGAAGTTCCGGAACTCGACTTCAATGAAGGCGAAGAAGCAGTAATTGAAGAAGAATATGAATACGAAGAGTATGAAGAAGAATATATCGACATAATGCCGTTGTCCCGTCCGGTAGGGATTCCTGCGACAACGCATCCCAACGTCAACACTGAAACTGCGTTGAGAAATGCGATAACTGCTACTACTGCTGTTACAGTTATTCGAATAACAGACAATATTGAAGTAACCGGTGGCATAATGAGTATGGGCGGTACGGCTGCCAGAAGAGTTTACATCTACAGTTATCCGGAAACATTCACAGTTACAAGAACTTCAGGTACAGATCGTATCATGAGGTCAAGGGGTGTTACGAATATTTACAATGTTCACTTTACGACTAACATTAACCCGCGCACTGCTACAGCAAATCGCGGTGGACTGGAAGTTGACAGGGGAACATTGAATTTGCACGAAGGCTTTGTAGTAAGTAACTCCCGTCAATTAAGAGGTGGCGGAATACTTGTTGACGGCGCAACATTAGTAATGCATGGCGGTCTTGTATATAACAACGTAAGTTCCGATACTGATACCAGCACGACTTCTCGTGCTGGTGGCGGTGGTATAGCTGTTGGCACCGGGACTGCGGCCGGTGGACGCGGCACATTAACTATGCATGGTGGAACCGTACAAAACAACCTAGCTAACATTCGTGGTGGTGGAATAAGGGTAACCAACGGTACTGCCACACTACATGCAGCTGCGGTTGTAGATAACAACATTTCTAACGGTACCGGAGCCGGTGGCGGCGGCGGCATCTTTGTTCAACAAGGAGGCAACAGCCTTACAGTTAACAATGCGACTATTTCAAATAACACTACCGCCGGAAGTGGCGGAGGTATTTCTCTCGGTTACTCCCAGTTTCCTGCCGGTGCGGCAACGCTAAATGTAAATGGCATCACCCTTAGTGGGAACAGAGCAAATGCGTTCGGTGGCGGGCTTCACGGTAACACTGCTGCAAATATTGATATGGAAGGTGTCATTATTATTGATGACAACCATGCCAATTATGGTGGAGGTATGCGTTTCTTCTCAGGTACTGCCACAACCATTGACTTAACACCGGGCTCAAGGGTTACAAATAACACTGCCAGAGCGAACGGAGCAGGACTAAGTATTGTAGCCGCAAATAACATAGGCATTCACTTGGATGGTGTTCTTTTTGAAAACAACTTTGCGATAGGCGAGGGTGGAGCAATCCGTCATGAAGGAACAAACATATATGAGACTGCTGCCCGCGGCATCCGCATCACCAACTCTACTTTCAGAAATAACCGTGCCCTCAATGGTGGTGCTATTTCCCTTATAATGAGCAATCCGGCCAATCGCAATTTACCTATAACCACACATTCAAGCAATCTTACGATTAGAAATACAATATTTGAAGGCAACAGAGCTACGGCAGGTCTGCTAATAGACGAAAATCTGGCTGCAAGGAATCATGGTCATGCAAATTTTGCGTGTACACATGCAGCAGGAGGTACTGTAGAGGGTAGTGTGGAATGGTTTGGACCGCGCACAAACGCTGCCGGTGTTGTACAGGCAGTAGAGATGCGTAATCATATTTGGAACAACTATGACGTTGTTACCAGAAATAGAATAGAAGGAAGAAATATTTACTTCGGAGCAATTGGCACGGCGGCTTCCGCAAGTACCACTATGAGTTCGCAGCTAATCCAAACAAGCCACTCAACTAACCCTACAGCTCCGGCTCCGGGCTTAGCGACAACCGGCACAACTACTGCAGGACTACCACAGTTTCGTCTGAGTGGCGATGGAGTGATACGTAACTCTATAGTGAATGTTGAGCTACATTATGTTCCATGGAATGCAAACATTATAGGTTGGTACTATACTCGAATAGAACGAGAATGGTATGGGGATCCTGTAGGTGGCCATATGACAGAGGACGCAACAACGGTGCGACTTCCACATGCTACGCAACCTAATGCAGTAATCTCAAATAACATGATGGAAGTGACAAATGTTGTTGTCAACCAACACACACGCATAGAACCGCGCGTAGATTTCAGATATCACGACATTACTTTTATAGCTTCACCAAGCACAGCAAATACAGGCGGAACAGTGAATGGTGCAGCATATGTAGTAAGAAACCTACGAGAAAGCAGCGCCACAGAGTACAGTGCTTACACACCGGGCGGCTTACCGATACGTGAAAATAATATTCCAACGCCTGCAGCAAGAGACGGGTGGGGATTCATTGGTTGGACCGGACCGGGCTTGGCTGGTCTAGACACAACGGGCATGACATTGGCACAGCGTATTGCAGCTCAAGAAGCTGTAATAGCAGCAGCATATGTATCGGGCCCAATGACATTTACGGCCAACTTTGAGCAACGCGAAGCACACTCAATTAGGCTCGAACCTGCATCTATGACATTAGGTAATCTTCAATACGGCAACTTTACAGCAACCGTGTTAGACCAATTTGGCGATCCTATGCCAAACCAAAACAGCTTCGTAATCAACTGGACATCAAACACACCAGCCAATGTCACAGTTTCTCCTGTGAGTCCTGCAGGCCAACCTAACACAACAACAGCCACTGCAACGCTGACGGCGCCAGAGGGCAGTAACACAATCCGTGCAACTCTTGGCAGCACGAATATTTACGCAGAGGGAACAGTTAATGTAACCTTCAGAGCGATAGCACACTCAATAAGAGTTACACCAACACCTAACAATATATTTAGAGGCGAAAGTGTGGAGCTAACAGCAACGGTGTTAGACCAGTTTGGCGATCCTATGCCAAACCAAAACAGCTTTGCAATAACTTGGACATCAGGCACACCCGCCAATGTAGGCATTTCATCTGCAACCAGTCCTGCAGACCAGGCAAACACAACAACAGCAACGGCTGCAACAGCAGTAGCTGCATTGGGATCAAACAATACAGTGACAGCAACTCTTACCGGCAATAATGCGGTAAGTGGAACAGCTGCAGTTAATGTTCGCACTGAATATCCACTAACAATTGCAAATAGACCGGACAATATCGGTCCTCATGTAAATCAAACGCAAAGTCAAGACTTCGTAAGACCAGGCACACCATTGAACCTAAATCAAGGCACAGCACCTGCGGGTTGGACATTCCTTGGCTGGACAACAGATATTGACGCATTTGTGGCGGCAATCGCTGCATGGACAGGTCCAAATCCGGCAACATGGGAAGATCTGCAACCGGCAGTTGTTCCGGTTCCCGGAACCATGCCAAGCAATGCTCTTACGGCATTTGCTATTTGGGGCAACCAATATGGTGTTCCCTTTGTGCCAAACTACTATGACATTACAGTAAAAGTAGTAAACTCGCAAAATAATCTTGTAAATTGGTCAACATTGGCAATTGCTCCGACAGGTGCACAAATTACACCCAACAATGATGGCACATTTACACTACGCGCGAGTTTAAATAATGTAGGTCATCAGCTTACAGCATCTGCACTTGGGTTCCAAAACAGCGCACCACGTGCTATTACTCAAAACGATGTGCTTGTTACTCGTGAAATAACAATTAATTTAGGTGCAGCAGCCAATATCGACATAGATGTAAGAGTAGAAAGATACTCAACAGCTAACCAACTAATAACAACATCAACACTGGCGTACAACAGCACAAATGTACCGGGCCCAGGTACAGGTATCTTTACTGTAACCGTAACCGGCTATAGTGTTGGTCGTAACTTAACAGCTGCAGCCCCAGGCTTCACTCCTGTGAACCGTGGCATCACAATAGCAGACCTTAGAGCAGCACCGGGACCAATTGTTATAACATTGGGTGGTCCGGGCGGATATGAATATGTAAATATCCCTGTACGCATTGAAGCGGAAAGCAACAATGCATTGATTCCGCATTCAGTACTTGCACCGGCAGCTCGCGTACTTACAGTCAACGGTGATGGTACATTCGTAGCAAGAATCAGTGGTGAGCATGTAAATAGCAACTTGATTGGTAGTGCCATAGGATTTAACTCAGAAAACCATCAAATCTGTTACACAGACTTGGCACGTACTGCAGCAAATCCAATTGTAATCCCACTAGAGTATGCGACAGCAACACCACTAAGTGTACGTGTAGAGCGTTATGTCGCTGGTGGTACGAATGAGCCGTTATCAACAGCAACGCTGACTCGAAACGGTGATCCCGTAATACCAAATGTAGGTGGCACATTCACATTTAATGCAAATGGAAGCAATATAGATGATATACTTGTTGCAAGCCATTACGGTTTTGCACCTGTAACTCGCACAATTCTGTACACAGACCTGAACGCACCACGCCTAATAGTAATAGTACTAGGTGCTGATGGCGGATATGAACCTAGAGACATAACAGTCCGCGTAGTAGACCCAAGCGGTAATCTGATCCCACACGCAGCATTGACACTAACTCGTGAAGCATCATCTGTAACAGTAACTCCGGGCACAGGCGCGGATGCAGGTATCTTCGCAATGACTGTTGACGGTCGCAACATAGGATATAGCTTCACGGCAAGTGCAGCAGGCTTTACAACAAGAACTGACCGTATCCTACTGTACACAGATCTGCACAACGGCACACTAACAATCATACTACAACATGCAGACCCAACTGCGCTACAAGTACGTGTAGAGCGCTATGTGGCGGGTGGCACAAATCAGCCACTAACAACAGCAGCGCTGACTCGAAACGGTATACCAGTGACACCAAATGTCGGCGGTACATTCACATTTAATGCAAATGGAAGCAACATTGGTAATGTTCTTGTTGCAAGCCACTACGGATTTGCAGATGTACAGCGTACAATTTTGTACTCAGATCTGTATGCGCCACGCCTAATAGTTATAGTATTAGGTGGTCCTGGTAATGAGTACGAAGACAGAGAGATAACAGTCCGCGTTGAGGACACGAGCGGCAGACTGATCCCACACGCAACATTGGCACTACCGGGCGTAGCAGTAACTCCTGGAACAGGCGCAAATGCCGGTATCTTCACAATGATAGTGACAGGTGAAGACATAGACTCTGCATTTACAGCAAGCGCATTAGGATTTACAACGAGAACAGATCGCGTGCTGCATTACACAGACCTACACTATGGAACTCTAACCATCGTACTGCAATATGCAACCCCAACAGCGTTGCAGGTACGTGTAGAACGCTATGTAGCGGGCGGTACAAACGAGCCGCTAACGACAGCAGCTTTGACTAGAAACGGCGTATCAGTGACACCAAATGTAGGTGGTTACTTCACATTTAACGCCAACGGAAGCAACATTGGTAATATCTTGGTTGCAAGTCACTACGGTTTTGCAGATGTAACTCGCACAATTCTGTACTCAGACCTTGAAGATCCGCGCTTAATAGTAATAGTACTGGGTGATGATGGCGGATACGTACCTAGGGATATAACAGTCCGTGTTGAAGATGTAACCGGCAACCTGATCCCACATGCAGCGCTGACTCTAACTCGCGAAGCATCATCTGTAACAGTAACTCCGGGCACAGGTGTAAATGCAGGTATCTTCACAATGACAGTTGACGGTCGCAATATAGGATATAACTTTACGGCAAGTGCATTAGGCTTTACAACAAGAACAGACCGCTTCCTATTGTACACAGATCTGCACAACGGCACTCTGACTATTGTATTGCAATTTGCAGATGCAGAACCGCTAAATGTACGTGTAGAGCGCTATGTAGCGGGCGGCACTAATGAGCCACTATCAACAGCAACATTGACTCTAAACAACAATCCAATAACACCAAATGTAGGCGGTTACTTCACATTTGGTGCAAATGCAACTCACATTAATCAAACTCTTGTTGCAAGTCATTACGGATTTGCAGATGTATCTCATGTTATTACATCCGGAGACCTAAACGCACCACGCCTTATAGTAATAGTACTAGGTGCTGATGGCGGATACGAACCTAGAGAAATAACAGTCCGTGTTGAAGACACAAGTGGTAATCTAATCCCACACGCGGCACTGACACTAACTCGTGAAGCATCATCTGTAACGGTAACTCCGGGCACAGGCGCAAATGCAGGCATCTTCACAATGACAGTTGACGGTCGCAACATAGGATATAACTTCACAGCAAGTGCAACAGGCTTTACAACGAGAACAGATCGTACTCTATTGTACACAGACTTACACAATGGTACTCTAACAATCGTACTACAATATGCGCCAGCAACTGCGTTGACAATACATGTGTACAGTTCAAACGGCAACAGACTACCAACAGCACGTTTGACACATGAAGGCACCAATGTACCTCGCAGTGGTACTACAGGCAACTACTACTTTACGATTCAAGCTAACGGAAGCAATATCGGCGATGTTCTAGTAGCATCAGCATACGGATTTGCAAATACATCTCGCGCCATCCTACACACAGACCTTGAAGCACCACGTTTGATTGTAATCATACTAGGTGATGAGGAACGTGATCCTGATGATCCGTATGATCCGGGTGACTGCGACGAGTACGATCCAAGAACCTTTACTGTACAAGTGAAAGAAGAAACAACAACTGGTTATCTTCTGATTTCAACTGCTAATCTTGTAGTACAAACCGGTCAAGTAAACCCTGCGACAACAATAGTAGCGGATGTACCAGCCGGAACATTTAGAGTAACAGCAGACGGTCGTAACGTAGGTGATGTTTTAAGAGCAAGCGCAGATGGATTTAGCGATGGTGATCATACAATTAGGTATGTCGATCTTGCAGGCGGAACAGTTGTGATAGTGCTAACAAGAGGCGGATCTAACTTAATTCTTGCGAATGTACCGAGCAACTTAACCCACACAGGTCAAACTGTAACAATCGGTGGAAACACTCTACCAGCAACACCACCAGCAATCCCAGGCACACATGGAGTAGTATTCGACACACCTGTAAGTTTAGTAGCAGGTGGAATAGCGCAAAATCACTCTTTCTTGGGTTGGTATCGAGTAACTAATCGAATGCCACAAAGTGGGGATAACATAAACGACACCACTCTCTTTAACCAAAGTAATTTGATTAGAGCAGTTGGAGAAAGACCTAACCCATACACAACTCCACGTAACTTCAATATGCCGTCTTCAGATGTTCATTACGTAGCGCTCTGGGGAGCTAGAGGCATTATAGGCGAATACGAAGCACGTATTACATTCCATGCATATGGTGTAGGCAACTTCGGTCGCGATGCAGAGAATAACCCAATAACAACCATAGTAATCCCTGTACACTTCGGGCAAAATGTGAACTTGGGCGTAATTGAAGAGTATCTAGCATCAGAAGAAGACGCGTTTGCATTCTGGGGTTGGTTTACACATGAAGGCTTAAGAAGTGGTATACCTCGTGCCGACCTTGATGAGTATGGACGTAGAGCCAGCCAGAGTGACGGTGTGCTTCGTCGAAGACCGGCAGTTGGAACTTTTGGCTTCGAAGGCGGCTTTGGACCAACAATAACAGCAGCTGGCTTCACACGAGCACTATCATTTACCGCAGATCAGTGGAACGCAATATCAGACAATACAAGCAACTTAGAGTTGCATGCGATCTGGTCGCTGTGGGGCGATGTAAATGATGATGATCGAGTAAACAGTGATGATTTAAGAGAACTAACCTGGCATGTAGGTCAACTATCGCCACGTCCAACGTTGAACTTAGCAGCAGCAGATGTTCATCGTAATGGGGTAGTAAATAGTGATGACTTAAGAGAACTAACCTGGTATGTAGGTCAACTATTTCCACGTCCTGTTCTAGGCCGAAGAGCAACACCACCGCCGGCACCAATCGCTCCGGTTGACAACACGGCAGAAGAAGACACCGCAATATATGACATTCCAGAGTATGCATACGATACATATGAGTATGTGGCTGAAGAATATGCCTATGAAGAACTCTATGTCGGTGTTGATGTTGCAATAGGCAATAGAGGTGCACCAGAGGAAGCTCTATTGACTAACGAGTCTACTGATTCTGGTTATATACCGGAAGAAGACACTACAGTATATGACATTCCAGAATATGCATACGACGATACAGACGATTATGTAGATGAAGATGATAGCTATGTAGAATTCTATGTATTCTATACCGGTATTGATGGCATTATGGACGAGGTACTGGACGGTACAGGTCTATCTGACGGTCTGTTGACTAACGAGACTACAGAAGTAACTGAAGCAGCCGAAACAATAATTGAAGAAGCAGCAGCGGCGGCAGCAACGAACCAGAAGTTACCGCAAACAGGAGTTGAAGGAACAATGCTCCTATGGGCATCACTTATGACACTAGCGTTAATGTTAGCACTGGGAGCTGTCGCAGAAATCAAGAAAAGAAAAGACAGCGACGACGCATAGGAATTACACAAGCTAAGATATCTCATAATTAGCTAACAAGTATCCATAAAACTAATGAAGAAAACGATGTAGGTAAAACTATATCGTTTTCTTTATTCTTCTGCCTTATATATAACGTTTAACGTTAAGTACGAAAAATATGCATTGCGCACATTAGTGTCACGATGCAACGCAAGAACGCATTACAGGTTCGAGCGACATAACAACCGAATTGTGAACAAATTGTAAACATTGGTGAAATATGCTTTTAATTTCCTTATTACATGTGCTAACATTTACAATAATTATTTTAATAATATGTAAGCGCGTGTGGTGCACATGCAGAAATGGACAAATGAGCACCCAGAGCAAAGAAAAGGAGAGAATTATGGAAAATTCGAAGATTAAACTGAAGAAGAACCTAAAGAACCGTGTTATAGCCTTTATAACTACGGTACTAATGTTTGTATCAATGTTATCATTGACAACATTAGTAGCAGCTGATGGAGGGGACTATGTTCCTAATGATTTAGCTCTAGAGTACGTTCCTGAGATAGAACAGGAATCAGAGCAAGATATTGATATTCCTGAAGAAGTCGTGGGTGGAGAAGACTACGTAGAAGACATAGACGTAGAATATGCTGACTACGACGCAGACGAAGCTTCGTATGACGATTACTATTATTATGAGTATGACTACGAAGACAAGTATGAAGAAGAGTATATATTATGGGGCGATGTAAATGGTGACGGCGTGGTTGACAATGCAGACGTAGAACTCCTCGCCAGATATATAGGTAATATATATCCACTTCCAGCAATCAACATGTATGCTTTTAACCAAGATGGAGTTGTTAGTTCTGATGACCTCAGTGCACTGATTAGATATGTGTATAATATAAGTCAAGGAATTAGTCGAGCGTCTTTAGGTCGCACTGGCGGTGGTCTTGTTGGACCCGAGGCGATATGGCATTTATCCCATGAGACAGTATTGCCTGCTGCAACTTATGTAGATGTTCGTTTATACTTACACCAGAATCCAACGGTATCAGCTAATCCGCATGGAGGCATTGACATATCATTTATAAGATTTGCATATGACCCTGCAGTTCTTAGTATTAGCTCCGCTGAATTTGCACCTAGAGTTGAATACTTTGATTTCGATTTACTAGATGATGCAGAGCAAGCTAGTTTCGACGCAGCAGTAGCAGCATTTATGGGCTTCCCATTCAACCATCCATATGAAAGAGCAAACGAGCTAGCGAAAGAGCATGCGATGTTTGCACATGCATGGACAAGATCTAATGTACCAAATCATGAAGGCTTCAATGTTGCACTTCATTTGTCGAGAGAAACAGTAGGTGACGGCGGACATGTGCTAGGTCCAAACATCGTTCAGGTGTTCTTCTCACCTGGCGACAACCATAATCCACTTGGACATCCATATGTATATATCCGCTTTGAAGTAGCCGCCAATTTTAATACAGTAGGCGATTACACAATTCTAACCATGCCTCCACCGGGAGTAGTTCAAGACATGGCTGGTAGTATAACGGTATTATCAAGAAATGGTTCAGTAACAATCGAAGGATTTGACATCCTTTACAGAGCTAACGCTCAAAGTGGCGGTACAGTAAGTAATTTACCAGCAAGCCAAGTAGGTTTATCACCTGGCACCCATGCGACACGTACAGGCGTACCAACACATACAAATGTGAACAGAAATGGAGTAAGCACAGTAGTCCTGTTTGTAGGTTGGAGCCAAACACAGACCAATCGCATCTTTGCCTTAGGTGAAAGAGGTGATTTGCCAGCAGACTGGATCCCAGCAGGTGGTAACGTAACGATAACAAATGCAGATGTACCTTTATATGCAATTTGGGGTTGGTCAACTGATGGTCATGGAATACCTGACGTACTTAGATACAGTTTAGACATCCAAAATGTACCGGGTAACTTAACCCACACAGGGCAAACTGTAACAATAGGTGGAGAAACTCTACCAGCAACACCACCACCAATACCAGGTACACATGGTGTAGCATCCACAACACCTGTAAGTCTGGTAGCAGGCGGAATAGCGCAAAATCACTACTTCTTGGGTTGGTATAGAGTAACTGATCGTGTGCCACAAAGTGGAGATAACATAAACGACATATCTCTCTTTAACCAGAGCAATTTAATTAGAGCAGGCGGAGAAAGACCGAACCCACACACAACTCCACGTAACTTCATTATGCCGGCTACAGACGTTCACTACGTAGCATTATGGGGATCGCGCGACATAGTTGGTGCATATGCAGCACGCATCACATTCCATGCGTATGGTGTAGGCGATTTCGGTCGCGATGCAGAGAATAATCCAATAACTACCATAGTAATACCAGTAATATTCGGACAAAATGTGAACCTAGGTGCAATAGAGAACTATCTTGTATCAGAAGAAGACGCGTTTGCATTCTGGGGATGGTTTACACATGAAGGCTTAAGAAGTGGTATACCTCGTGCCGACCTTGATGAGTATGGACGTAGAGCCAGCCAGAGTGACGGTGTGCTTCGCCGCAGACCGGCAATAGGATCATTCGGATTTGAAGGTGGCTTTGGTCCGACAGTAACAGCAGCAGGCTTCACACGAGCACTATCATTTACCGAAACTCAGTGGAACGCAATAGCAGACAATACAAGCAACCTAGAACTGCATGCGATCTGGTCATTGTGGGGAGATGTAGATGATAACGATCGAGTAAACAGTGATGATTTAAGAGAACTAACATGGCATGTAGGTCAACTGGCGCCACGTCCAACGTTGAACTTAGCAGCAGCGGATGTTCATCGTAATGGAGTAGTAAATAGTGACGACTTAAGAGAACTAACATGGTATGTAGGACAATTATCACCACGTCCTGTTCTAGGTCGAAGAGCAACACCACCGCCAGCACCGTCAGAGGCAATCACGCCGGTTGATAACAGGGCAGAAGAAGATACCGTTGTATATGATATTCCAGAGTATGCATACGATACATATGAGTATGTGGCTGAAGAATATGCCTATGAAGAACTCTATACCGGTGCCGACGATGCAATAGACAATACAGATGTAACAGAAGAAGACGCCACAGTATATAATCGTACAGAAGATTCATACTATACGTACGAGTATGTAGCAGAAGAAGATGCCTATGCAGAGTTCTCAGTATTTTATGCAAGCACTGATAGTATTATCGACGAAGTAATTGATGGTACAGGTGTAACAGAAAGTCTGTTAACTAACGAAGCTACAGAAGTAACTGAGGCAGCCGAAACAATAATTGAAGAAGCAGCAGCTGTAGCAGCGGCGACATCAGTAGCTGGTAAGAAGTTACCACAAACTGGAGTAGAAGGAACAATGCTCCTATGGGCATCACTCATGACACTAGCGTTAATGCTAGCACTGGGAGCTGTAGCAGAAATCAAGAAAAGAAAAGACGGCAACGACGCGTAATAGAATAAGTTAAGAATCAAATATTAAGTAAAATCGAGCAGGATGCGTAAAAATTGTACAACATCCTGCTCGATTCTTTTTGTTAGAGTACAGTTAGCCTTGTGAGAAGACATGCATTTAGATAAAGAGCGTGCAAAACAAACGACATCGATACAAGGTCGAATGACATATAAATGAGCTCGAGTGACGACAAAGTACAATGATTACTGCCATCGGATGCTAACTTAAGTGTTGTTGTCCTATGGGTGAAAGAGTAAAATTTGCATAATATTAGCAAAACATAAAAAACAACAAAAAATGTGTGAACAAACTGTTAACATTCGCAAAAACTGTTTCTTTTTCATACACAACTATGATATTATTGGTCAGTGTGTATTTCTGTACTTATTTTCAACGAATTGATATTTTGAGTATAGAGAAGATAATTATAAGATGTAGATATATGAGTTAAGGGGAAGTAACGAACATATAAGCAGAAACAAAAGGAGAAAATTATGAGTAATTCGAACATTAGGTTAGGAAAAAACTTGAAGAATCGCATTATAGCTTTTATAACTGCGATACTTATGTTTGCGTCTATGTTATCACTGACAACTCTGGTTGTTGCAGATGAAGGGGAATATGTTCCATCTGAAGCAATACTTGAGTACACTCCTGAGCAAGAAATAGACGTGGAACTTGCACCTGAATTTGATGTGATATCAGAACAGGAATCAGAACAAGATACTGATGTTCCTGAAGGAGTCGTGGATGGAGATGACTATGTCGAAGACACAGACGTAGGGTATCCTGAGTATGACACAGACGAAGCTTCGTATGAAGATTACTATTATTATGAGTATGACTACGAAGACAAGTATGAAGATGAAGAAGAGTATATATTTATATGGGGCGATGTAAACAATGACGGCGTTGTTGACAGTGCAGACGTAGAACTCCTCATCAGATATATAGGTAATATATCACCACTTCCAACAATTAACATGTATGCTTTTAACGAATATGGCATTGTTAATTCTGATAACCTCAGCGAACTAATTAGGTATGTGTATAATATAGGTCACGGAATTAGAGGAGCATCTTTCGGTCGCGGTCTTGTTGGACCTGAGGCGATATGGCGTTTATCCCATGAGACGATATTACCAAATGCAACTTATGTCGATGTTCGTTTGTATTTACACCAGAATCCAACGGTATCAACTAATCCGCATGGAGGCATTGACATATCGTTTATAAGGTTTGCATATGACCCTACAATTCTTAGCATTAACAACGCCACATTTGCACCTAGAACTGAATACTTTGATTTCGATTTACTAGATGACGAAGAGCAAGCTAGTTTCGACGCAACAGTAGCTGCATTTATGGGCTTCCCGTTCTTCATGACATATGAAGAAGCAAACGCGCAAGCGAAAGATCAAGCGATGTTTGCACACGCATGGATAAGATCTAATGTACCAAATCATGAAGGCTTCAATGTTGCAATTCATTTGTCGGAAGAAACAGTGGGTGCTGGCGGACATGTGTTAGGTGCCAACATCGTTCAAGTATTCTTCTCACCCGGCGACAACCATAATCCGCATGGTCATCCATATGTTTACATCCGCTTTAATGTAGCCGCTGGGTTTAACACACCAGGCGACTCCACAATACTAACCATGCCTCCACCGGGAGTAGTACAAGACATGGCTGGTGATATAACAGTAGTATCAGTGAATGGCTCTGTAACAATCGGCGGATTTAACATCGCGTACACAGCTAATGCTCAAAGTGGTGGCACAGTAAGTAACATGCCTGCAAACCATATAGGCTTATCACCAGGTACACATTCAACACGTACACAAGAGCCAACACATACAAACGTAGACAGAAATGGAGTAAGCACAGTAGTGCAGTTTGTAGGTTGGAGCCAAACACAAACAAATCACATCTTTGCAGCTGGCGAGAGAGCTTTATTACCGGCAGACTGGATTCCAGCAGGTGGTAACGTAACAATAACAAATGCAGATGTAACATTATATGCAATCTGGGGTTGGTCGACAGATGGAAACCTAGAGCTACCACCGGATGTACTTAGAGACGGCGTAATGCTTTATGTCAACAACTGGCCAAACTTTGATGAGCGCCCGGCAGGTCAGACTGCAAGTGCCAGTCATACTATCGGAGCAACAGTACCATTAACACAAGGTGTTGCAGTGAACTGGGAATTCCTAGGCTGGGTACGTGGCACAGATGTAACATTGCCTGCACCAAACACAAACTGGGCAGTGTGGAGTGCAGCACAGCCTGCAGGTGTAGTACATAATGCACCACACAGTGCAACAATACCGGCAACCGGCTCAATCACATATACCGCAGTATGGGGTAACGATGGATATGTGGGAGCAAACTTAGTAATCCGCAATCATCCTGCAGTCAATGTAACAGGCCAAACAGAAACACAAGCACGTCCTGTGCCGAGTGCAGGGATTGCACTACAATCAGGCACAGCAACTGGATGGGAATTCTTAGGTTGGGTGCGTGGCAACGATAATCTACCTGCGTCCGGAGCGAACTGGACAGAGTGGAGTGCTGCAAACCCAGCGAGAGTGTTGACAGCACCATATACAACCGGAGCATTCACACAACCAGAGACTGCACACATATATACAGCAATCTGGGGTAACCGTCCCGGTAACGGAGATAATGGAGATCCAATTGTAGGAGCAAACTTGGTAATCCGTAATCATCCTAGTATCAGTATTGTAGCGGGATCACAAATTCCAACACAATATGTACCATATCAGCAAACAGTTAACCTCGCACCTGTAGGCACACCTGTAAGTGATTGGGTGTTCTTCGGATGGGTACGTGGTGAGAACCTACCTCCATTAAATGCAGACTGGAACGAATGGTCAACAAATCCTGCGAATGCAGCATTTGTATATGTAGCAGGCGCACAAGTAGGTCCATTTGCTTCTAATGAATCAGTAATGTTTACAGCAATCTGGGGTAACTACGACGGTGATGGTAACGGTGATAATGGAAATGGCGGCACACCAAGAGTCGGAGCGAATCTAGTAGTCCGCAATCAGCCTGCAGTTAATGTAACAGACCAAACACCATCTCAAGCTGTACCAGCAGGTCAAACAAGAACTCTAGCACAAGGTACCGCAGGAGATTGGGGCTTTATAGGTTGGGTACGCGGTAATGTAGTACCGGAAACAGGAACATACTGGGCTGACTTTGTAGCAGCAAATCCGGGGGTGACATTCCCGGCAGGTCACACAACGGCAGCATTCGTAGCCGATACAGTAGTGCGCTACACAGCAATCTGGGGCGATCCAAGAACTGGTTTAGTTGGCGCAAACCTTATAATCGATAATATTCCAGCAAAAAATCCACTACCAACAAATCAAACACCAAGCCAAGTCGTATATACTGATGGCACAACAGTAGAGTTAGCACACGGAACATTACCGGCAACATCGATATTACGCTTTGGAGGCTGGGTACGTGGTACAGAGAATCTTCCGGCACTTGGAACTTTATTAGCAGAGTGGGTAGATGCCAATCCCGGACTATTGCATGGTGAAAATCATCTAGCAGGCCCATTTGCTGAAAGAGAAGCAATTCAATATACAGCAATCTGGATATGTGATGAAGGTTATGTTGGTGGTGCCCAACTATTTATCCACAATGTGCCGGAACAAGCGGTACGCCCGGCAGGCCAAACACCTACACAACCAGTTTCTGTAGGTGAGCATCGTATACTTGCACACGGCGCAGCTCCGGCAGGACTCCTCTTTGGTACATGGATACGAGGTGATGTAGTACCACCTGAAGGAGCAGTCTTAACAGAATGGCTCGCAGCGAACCCAACAGTACCAAACTTCGGTGCAGGACATAGAACAGCAACATTTGCATACCGCGATGTATTCATATATACAGCAATCTGGGTATGTACTAGAGGTATCATTGGTGGCGGAAATCTGTTTATTTACAATGTACCGGCACAAGCAGTGAGTCCAGTAGGTCAAACACCAGCATACCAACGAGTTCCAATAGGCGAGTATCGCACACTAGCTGAAGGCGCAGCACCAGCAGGACCAGTAACACTCTATTTCGGAACATGGATTCGCGGCAATGTAGTACCTGAAGTTGGAGATTATCTTGCAGACTGGCTTGCGGAAAACCCAACAGTTGAGTACTTTGAAGCAGGGCATGAAACCAATGTATTTGTTGAAGGATCAAGGTATGTATATCATGCAATCTGGGTATGTGAACACGGTTTCGTAGGCGGTGGCGGATACAGAAGCCTTCGTATCTACTACTACACAACTGATGGTGAAAATGGCCTGGAACGTGATATGGAAAATAATCCATACGGACGTCAATACTTTGCACCAATAGGCAGCATATTCAGTACAGAGAATGTACTTTATAGAAATGACCTAGACAGTGACAATGAGTATGTATTCCAAGGTTGGTTAGTACACATTGGTGGACTCCCATATCAGTACTATCTCGAAAATTATGGCAAGAACACAGATGAACTGCATGGTTACTTCACAGTACCTGCTCCAAGAGATGTATCGCCTCTGGCAGTTCTTGCAACAATTGACGCTCTAAACGCTAGTGTTGTGGGTGACGATATCAGCTTGGTAGCACTGTGGCTTGTCTACGAAGCAGAAGAAGTACCTCCAAAGCGTCTACCACAAACAGGCATTGAGAGTAGCTTGCTTCTATGGGTAGCATTATTATCAGCCTCAATGCTAATAGGATTCGGAGCTCTGTCAGGACTGAAGAAAAGTAAAAATGATGACGAAGCATATTAATAAAGAACTATTGAATAAATTGCAATAATGAATCAGAGGTTGGTGTACATTTTGTACATCAACCTCTTTAACTATGTGCAGTTACGATTAAAGTCAGAGAAATCAGGTGACAATATGAGTAATGTAATGGTATAAACAAATGACGACAACAAAGAGTCGAGTGACACAAAATCGAGGTCGAACGACAAGGAAAATCATGATTTTTACAAAGACAAGCAATATCGGACGATCAATATCGGAGCAAGTTGAGCATTATATTTGAAGAAAAGTAGAAAAAAACAAAAACATATGAACAAATTGTTAACAATGATAAAAAAGGCTTTTATTTTACCAGTTTTCTTGATATTATTCCTATTGTGTGTCTCTGTACCCATTTTTATTGACGTTAATGTAGAGTAATAACGTCCAATATATTGCAGTGAGTATAGAGTTTAGATGAAGGTAATATATAGATTTAAAGGGAAATCAACTCAAATAGACAAGACTAAAAGGAGAGAATTATGAGTAATTCGAACACAAAACTGAGGAAGAACTTGAAGAACCGCATTATAGCTTTTATAACTGCGGTACTAATGTTTATTTCAATGCTATCATTGACAACATTAGTAGCAGCTGACGAAGGGGACTATGTTCCTTCTGATTCAGCTCTAGAGTACGTTCCTGAGACAGAACAGGAGTCAGAGCAAGATACTGATATTCCTGAAGAAGTCGTAGACGGAGATGACTACGTAGAAGATACAGACGTAGAGTATGCTGACTACGACGCAGACGAAGCTTCGTATGACGATTACTATTATTATGAGTATGACTACGAAGACGAGTATGAAGATGAAGAAGAATATATATTATTAGGCGACGTTAATAATGATGGAGTAGTTGACAGTGCAGACGTAGAACTCCTCGCCAGATATATAGGTAATATATATCC
>Ga0123355_10005263_pt1 | contig 18892 bp, 14 predicted proteins | sample TergutEmb28metaG_3_FD_89872 | JGI IMG/M metagenome (GOLD analysis project Ga0123355, IMG submission 89872) | Embiratermes neotenicus P1 segment gut microbial communities from Petit-Saut dam, French Guiana - Emb289 P1 | ecosystem: Host-associated > Arthropoda: Insects > Digestive system > Gut ... | reverse complement strand
TGTGTGTGTGTGTGTGTGTGTGTGTGTGTGTGTGTGTGTGCATGCGTGCGTGCGTGATGTTGCTAGGTGATTATCTGATTTTGAGAGACCAGAATAATAAAGATTCATATATTATTTCAAAAATATATGTATAGGCTACATACATGTGTAATTTATAACATCCATGCGCATTTTTGTGTCATTGCAATGAAATTAAATGAACAATTTATGTTAAAGTCATCTGATATTTCCAAAAAGTAACATCATGCTTTGTTATTTGATTAGATTATATATTATACAGTAATGTTGTAATGTGATTGGTTGATGTTTTTTATTGATGGGTTAGTATTGTCATGATAATCATAATGTCTGTTTGTTAATTGTAGTTTGAATATGAGTTGGATGATGTGGGGAAGAGGATAATCCTGGGGAAAGGCACCTACGGTGTTGTATATGCTGCCAGGGATTTAAATACTCAAGTTAGAATTGCTGTTAAGGAGATTCCAGAGAAGAATCTTGGGTAAGTGTATGCCATGAATGTCATCTGTTACATCACTGCGACCGTAAGTGTACAGCATCGTATTTTAGTGAAGCATAATGACACTTTTTAACTATAAGGTGAGGTAAATTCAATCAAAAAACACAATTATAAATATATGGCTAAATGATGGTGTTTATTAGCAATGGAAAAACTACATGTTTTGGCCTATAGCAGCCACCTTCAGGTTTTGACAACTTTCTTGCTAAAAGTTTTATATACTATGCCTAAACCGCGTGTCGATGTTGAGATCTCATCATCATTTTATGTGCTTTTGTTAAGGTAAGTTTGGTGGGATGTCTATTGGGTCAAAGAATTTGTAGGTAGCTGGGTGTGGATCTTTCCGGAAAGATCCACACCCAGCTACCTACAAATTCTTTGACGCAATAGACATCCCACCAAACTTAGCTTAACAAAAGCATGTAAAATGATGATGAGATCTCAACATCAACACGCGGTTTAGGCGTATTATATAAAACTCTTAGCAAGAAAGTTGTCAAAACCTGAAGGTGGCTGCTATAGGCCAAAACATGTAGTTTTTCCATTGCTAATAAACACCATCATTTAGCCATATATTTATAGTTGTGTTTTTTGATTGAATTTACCTCAACTTATAGTTTAAACACACAAGGAGGATGGCACACCTCAGCGCTTTTTAAGACTGTGTAGTGAAAAATATGAAATCTATCTTATACAGTTTCACATTACGTGTGTAAGATGGGAAATATATGCCCTGTAGTAAGAAGAGGGTTAAGAAATATGTTTTGTTCATCAGTAAAGTGATTCATGTGGAAGTTTATATACTTCAGGTTACTAATATGTTGAAATGAATACCTTGATCTCTTTCTCTTGTTATTTGTGATTTGAAAACAGTATGATATTTGAGGTGGTGATGGCAGTGAGTATCAAGATTGTGGTCATCTGTAATAATGCTGTGTTGTTTGACTGAACTACTACATGAAGTCACATCCTAGAAAATATAACCTGTAACAAGATAGGCAGTATACTTATAGCATAACTTTGTGGTGCGTTTGCACAATGTTGTGCCCTTTCAGCCCTTGATACCATAACACTTGAAGAGATTGCTTTTATGGTGATTTAATGTTGCTGGCAACAATTGTATGTAAGTCTTCATTTAAAGTGCCTCATATTTTTGCCCAATTCGAACCAAATTTGGAATTTCTAAACAGATTTTCATAGAAATCCCCAATACCAAATTTCACACTTGTATGTGCAGGCAGGTGGATGGATGGACTTACAGCCTGATACTATTTCAGTCAAAGAGGGTGCTTTTCTTTTGGCAATTTCATGTCGCCAGCAACAGTGAAATGTACTTAGGTCTGTACATAAACTGCCTGATACTTTTGCCTATTTTTATCCAAATTTGGGTTTTCTCAACAGATTTTCATAAACCTTCTCAATATCAAATTTCATGGAAATCTAGCTCGTGCGAACTGTGCCGATACAGCAGACAGATGGACAGATAGACAGACAGACATGACAAAGGTAACAAGGTAACAGGCGTTTTTCCCAACTGTAAGCTCGCCTGAAAATGACCACTAGCTTCCTATTGCCATGGTGGATGATTAGAATAATTATGTGCAGTTGTATAGGAACTTTAATTTAAGCCATTCTGTTTTATTTTTTTTATAGTGATGTTCAGCCATTACATGAGGAAATCAAACTTCATTCACAGCTGCGGCATCGAAATATTGTGCAGTACCTGGGCTCTGTCTCTGAAGGAGGATTCTTCAAAATATTTATGGAACAAGTTCCTGGAGGTTTGTAATGAAGACTAACTTGTAAGTTCCCTGCAATTTGTTCTGCTTCTAAGAAGATCCCTTAGTTGTATAGTGTTTTGCTGCTACTTCAGTGATGTTTGATGTTTGCATGTACTCATAGCTTTTGTTTCATTTGTAGGAAGTTTATCAGCTCTTTTGAGGTCCAAGTGGGGTCCACTTAAAGAAAATGAATCTACCATATCATATTATACAAAACAGATACTACAGGGCTTGAAGTATCTGCATGATCAGAAGATAGTTCATAGGGACATCAAAGGTAATTGCAGTTACATGATACAGTATGTTCGTTGTACCTGTGCTGACCATGTCTCATGCCATTTTCTGTTTACTCAACCTATCTTCTTTTTCCACCGATTGAAACATCCACATCCTTGTTTGTCTGTGGGACAGGATGAAAATGTAGTTTGTGTGTCTGCTTTTATATGTATTCACAGTTTTACATATAAAGAGAACAGCACACAGGCAGTTAAGAGTGTGCTGCAAAGCATTTTGTTTGATGTCTGAAACTGGAAGTTTAAAATAATATGTACATAATAATTGCAGGAAAATTGAGGCATTCCAAATGGTATGGATGAACTCCACCACTGCTGCTTCCTTCCTTCCTTCCTTCCTTCCTTCCTCTCTCCCTCCCTCACTCACTCACTCGCTGAATGTCTTGATTGACATATTCTGTGAAGTATGTAGAAGAATTATGGTTTTGTGGGATGTGACGTGTGCGTCTGCAGGGTAGACGAACTCTACCCTGAAGGTGAAGGCAGCCATTTCTTAAGAAGCATTGATGTCTGTGAAGCAAATTATACGGCACATCCCAGAAGACTAATCTTAGTATTTATTGCCATGAGAACCTCCATTCTCTTGTATGAGAAAATGTAACAAGTTACAAGTGTGGAATTTGCCTGTAAAAATTCTTTTAATTTGCTGTAGAATACCAAAATTGTGCATCACCAGCCATGATTTCATTTTAATTAAGACATTGATTTGTAGGTGACAATGTGCTAGTAAATACATACAGTGGAGTCGTGAAGATATCTGACTTTGGAACGTCAAAAAGGTTGGCTGGCCTGTGTCCAAGTACAGAGACATTCACTGGCACACTACAGTACATGGCTCCAGAAGTGATTGACAAAGGACAGCGAGGTTATGGTGCTCCTGTAAGTAACTGCTGATGTAGCTTTACAGTTGTATTTTATGTGACAGTAACAAAATTTGTCATGGTTTTTGCTAGATAATGACACTGTGATAAGCTTGAGAATAATAACTGTTAATAAATTATGAGTGTTGTGTAATTATGCTGAATGCTGCTGTGTCGCAGTTAAAGCATTTTAACAGTAAATTGTGACTGCAGGAACTCAGTCTCAATTTCATCGTGGCCCTTGAATGACAGGTGGGTGTATGGCTGATCTATTTCAAACTACTTTAAATTTCACAGAACTTAAGAATTTGCCATTAACATATGTTCACAACATGTTATATTACCTATCTTACCCTTCTTTATTACAGAACTAATGGAGTTGAACTTCATGGAGGACATCTGAATTGGTTGACTTTATGGTCTTTTTCCATTGAAAGTCGTGAAATTTAACACTCTGTGTTTAGGGTACAGGATCAATCCCCGTCTTTAGACTTGCCTTTTCCGAAACAAAATATTGCTACATAATGACTATGTACAGTCTGATTAAACACAAACTGAAGTCAAAATTAAGGAATAAAAAACATTCCAGTAACAGTGTATAAACAATGTCTGTGCCAATTTCCCTAACTGTCAGGTATATGAAATACATCACTGGGCACTACAGATATCTTCTTCCACTCTGCACTAGCACATGTCCTTGTATGAAGGTCATGGTGGTTTTTGGGCCATTGCTAGTAATAACGGTTATTCATAACTTTTAACGGCTGAAGGGGAAAATGCTGTCTCATTAATTTTGGTGTCCTCAAAGGATGAAAGGGAAAACATTGTACAGGTACACAACACTCTGCTACGTGAGACACATCACTACATGGCACAGAGACTTGATCCTGTGGATCAAAAACTTCAGTATAGATGCTTGTGTGCGTATGACTACCTACAGTATGAACAGTGGCACATCCATGAATTTTATTCAAGAATATGTCAGCATCACAATATCTATAGCATCTAGATATCCACATTTATAGCAGTCATTATTTATTTAACATTGTATATATAAATTGGAGTATTAACCTTTTGGCGCCGGAATTATTTTTTTAATTTTAGCACACCCTGTATATAAAATGTGAATAAGACAGGAACCAAATATGTTAGATTTATGAAACAAACTGCATTTTGAAGAGGAAAAAACGGAGAGTATATACCATGTTTAAAATATTCAGTACCTCTATTTGTTGAATAAATATATAAAAATGCAACGTTTAGAGTTTAGCGGTGCGGTACAACCACTATAGGAGTCGTTAGGCGTCAGAGGGTTAATTTTGTATTCCTGTGTATTAATGTCTCCTTGGGGATAGTGACTTATCACTGAAACATGCAGGAGAGTACCTGTATATGGATGATTTGTGATGTATAAATCATTTGCATTAGTTGGTGTAAGTGGATGATGATCGTCACAATGCATGGACTGAATAATATTAAACATGTTAAAGTCCATAAAGTTTATGAATTTGTATGTCATACACTATCATCAGAACCTTACAAAATAGTATTTATATAGGGCAGTTTCAGAAAAGTAGGTAACCTACAGTATGATGCCAAGAACTGTATTCTGACTTTGATTTATACATGGTACATAGGTAGCAGATGGTACACATCAGATCTCCACTTAATCGTGAGTGATGTTGAGCATTTCTCTCAGTGTGGTGCCAAAGCTTGTATCCTGGAGAAGAAATTGATGTCAAGCATTCGTACTCAAAAGGTGCCAGATTACTTCACATCATTGTCTGCGGCAAATTGCTTGTCGGCAAGGTATTTCATAAGGGGTCCAAAGAAACATAAATCACGAAGCTTTGTACTGCCAATTAGACTTATCAATGGGTAAAGTGCTATACCTTTGAGGTTATGGATTGCCTTGTAGTTGTGATATCATGCCCATTGATTTCCATGTTTCTGAACCCCTTAAGCAGCATCTGGCTGACGAGCGATTTGCAACGGACAGTAACGCGAAGCAAGATGTCAACTCCTGGCATGTTCAAAAACACATCATTTTCTACTGTTGTAGGTAGTTGCATTCAACCAGTAATAAACGATTTGTTTTTTAGCACCGCACAAACAGAATGGGATGTCCTCCATTAAATAAAAAATGGCATACATGTATTGTGCAGATTGACCTTTATGTTGCAAAAGCTTTCACAAGATAGGTATCTCTTGCTGGCTGTCCACAACTACTTATAACAGCATATTCATGCCTACCATGTCTGAATTATCATTGCTATCAAAATTGGCATACTAATATTGTGCAAATTGAAGGTTACATTGTGTAAGCTTTCACAAGATAGGTACCATTGTTGCTCCTTGATTAGGGTTATGGCTGTTCTTACAGAGGTGCCTGTCTACCAGACTGCATGGCATTATATCCCAGGAAAGTTTAATCTTGATGTTGTCCACCAGGAGACTCCCAGGTCTCACAAGAATAATCTGATTTTAGGTTATGTGTATATCTTTACAGCAATACATTTTTTTATCTGCTGCATTGGGACTGAGTAATGTCTTTAATGTGGTACATCCCTGTAGTGTTGACTTATTTTTATGTGGTCTTTGATTATGTAGCATTTATAGTTGACTGTTAAAGTGTGTTTGTTATGAGAGGTTAAGTGCATTGTATATTGACTGGCACTGATCAGGCCTCATGCTTCCTTTCAGGCTGATATTTGGTCACTTGGGTGTACGGTTGTGGAAATGGCTACAGGTAAACCTCCCTTTATAGAGCTGGGATCTCCACAAGCTGCAGTCTTCAAAGTAAGTTTTGTGAGCACATTATTTAAAACAGTCAGGGTAGCCGAGTCGGTATAGTAGCTCGGCTTCAGGCTGGACAGCAGTGAGTTTAGGCTTCATTCTTGGTAGGAGCAAGAAGTTTTTTGCTCTTCCAAAGTGCCCATGTGGGCCGTGGGCCTGCCCAGTCTCCTGTTCACTTTGTACTGGGGGGCTCTTTACCTGTGGCCTCAAGTGTTACCTCCACTCTGCCATATGCCTTCATGGAGTGGTGGTTATTCAATGAGATGTTTCTTATTCCTCCTTGGGATAGAAAGGATTTCTTTAATTTATTTTGTAAGGTTAGATTAGATATATTCGTCATTTTTGAAGTGGATTGTATTTCTGAAGCTTTTGTTACTGTTGTAGGTGGGCTATTATAAAATCCACCCAGAAATTCCTACAGAACTTTCAGAGAAGGCCAAGAATTTCATTTTGTGTTGCTTTGAACCAGATCCAGACAAAAGGGCAACAGCAGCAGAGTTGCTGGAGGACAGCTTTTTGACAGAGTATGTTTCTTTCATTATTGTGACAAGCATCTTACATATAAGCAATTAAAAAACTGAACATATTTATTTAGCACATCAAAATTGTCTGTTACTGAAGCCAAAAAAAAAAAATTGTTTTTGTGCTCAGTACAGCAGAATTCCTTTAGTGTGGCACTTGATAATTCATCACTCATGATAATTCAGCACTTGAGGAAAGTAGTCTTGAGATCAGAAGCTTAGTCATTCATAACCCTGGTGCGCATACTAATTCCGTGACTTTATTTTGGGTTATCTGGCCCTCATTGACCCTGTCAGTGTACTATAATGGCTTCAGAAGATACAAAGATGAGGAAACCAGGTATTGCTGGCAAGAGGAAACAATAACTTAACAGTTCCTTAGAATCTTGAAATATTGGTGAAAGCCAAAGAGAGATTATGCTCTCATGTAACATTGGATCATCAACTATGATATAGAGAAACAGAAAGACCAATTACAATTATTCATAGCATCAAGTAAAGTGTGAAGGACCTTTTCAAACAACAGACTTTGGAATAGCCTAAATTAGTGCAATTGGTCAAGGTGTTGCCTAAGTGGTTTAGAGCAGTGTGTTCCAGAGGAAAAGATGACTGGACCTATGATAATTGAAGAAGCAAAGTATTTTTGTAATGAAATGACAAAAAATTGCCTGTAAGAAGTTAGGTCAATATAGTAATCAGTCCCTGTAGAGGCCTATTACAGGCCCAGAGGGTTCCAGGAGGTTAAGGCACCCAGACTTCAAGACAGTTGGCACATGAAGGTGATAAGTTTGTCATCCCCACACACCAGCTGCCTTTAACCCCAAGGAAATATTCCTGGTACTCATATCTGTTAGAGGCTGAGTCGACCCCAGGGTAATAATGTGGCCAGAAGGATTATGTCCATGAAAAATTCCAGTGACACCATCAGGAATCGAACTCAGGATCTTCCGGCTTGTAGCGCAGTGCCTTAACCAACTGCACCACCACATGCCCCATTCAGTATAGGTATTCTCTGATAATGTGGCACCTGTCTGCTCATACTGTATTACAAATAGGTTCATGGTACTCCAAAGTGTGTAAATGTGTGATGCCTGAATGGATGTCACTTCAAGTTGTAGCTGAGCAGCCTCATGTTATGACATGTCCATGGTTGCATCTCATGTGCTGCTGAAGCAATCAAGATTCTGTTCCCAGGAGGGGCCAGAGAGTTTCCTCTTCTCCAAAGCATGTACACCAGGTCTGGGACCAGCCTAGCCTCCTATTCTTTGGGTACTGGGGTTCTTTTCTCAGGAGGAAAGTGGCTGGGGTGTGAATTTGACTGCACACCTCCATCTAGTGCTGAGGTTAAGACTGAGTAGATCTATATGTCTACTCCACAATGTGTCTTCATAGCATGTAAAGGGACAACTATACCTTTTCCTTAATGTCGTAGGGTATGTTTGTTAATACAGTTCATTTTCTGTAATGAAGAGTGATAGCCTCCAGAGCAATAGAGAAGAGAAACTAATAGCAATAAGACTGAAAGATTATAGTATGGGAGTTGGTGAAGTTTTGTGATGTGGGGGGTATGGGTGTGTTAATATTGGTGCTGTCTCTCTATAATTATTAGTTCAAGCAGGACATTATGTGTTTGCATATTTGTAATTTGTTTCTCTGGAAGCCAAAAGAAAATCTGAGTTTTAGTATAGCACCATGTAAGATTCATCTGGGGGACAGGCTTTTTATACATTAAATTGAGAAAAAGATCCTAAATGGAAGGTTTTGTCAGAATCAGACATCAAATACCTGCTGTGTTTATAACAACACTATTCAATGTCAGGTTAAACCTTATATCTGTATACTGCATGTCCGGGCTAGAGGTATACAAAAATACATGTTTATGTTTTAGTACCTAAAAGATTTATGAAGTTTATGTTTTTAACAGTGCACAGAGTAACTCAAATAGATTTTATGCACATCCATACACTTCAATGTGGGCACCTGTTGTAGCTCGACAGATACTGCACTCTAAACAATATTCAAGCTCTTGCCACGTGTTTATCAGCATGTGAGGTGTTATAAGCTCAAGGTCATCGTCACTGTTGTGTCGTAAGTCGCGCACACACGGAAATGGCATGAGAAGAGCGTTCGCATCAGTCTAGCTGCTTCACGTACTCCTGTTAGTCAAGATGTGGACTCCACAGTATAAAGTGCAATGCGTGCTGTGGTTAGCAGAACTGAAATCAGTTACACGTGTTCAGCGACGTGCAAGAAGGGAATGGATTGTGGATCCTCCCACACGCAAATCCATTTATGAGTGGGACAGAACTCTATGAGAAACGGGAAGTTTGATTTCACACGCTGGAAAGCATCCTAAATAGCATGTGATGGAAGAGACTGTGGATCGTGTGCATGAGTCATTCTCTAGGAGCCCGCGTAAGTCAATTAGACAGGCTAGTAGAGAACTAAGAGTCCCTCATTCGACAGTTCACAACATTGTTCACAAACGTCTCTGTTTGCGTGCTTACAAACTTCAGCTCCTGCATCACATTAAGCCAGATGATCACCGCAAAAGAACTGACTTTGCTGTTGAAATACTGAGTCTTATAGAAGAAAACGACAATTATCTTAATTTAATGCTATTCAGTGATGAATCAACCTTTCACGTGTGTGGGAAAGTCAACCGGCATAACTGTCGCATTTGGGGTAGTGAGAATCCACACCAAGTGATTGAGTATGAAAGGGACACACCAAAACTCAGTGTCTGGTTAGGACTGCATAAACATGGTGTGATTGGTCCATTTTTCTTCATGGAGTCTACAGTGACAGGACACAGCTACCTCGACATGTTGGAGAACTTTGCCGTCCCACAGATACCTCCCGGTTTCATATTCCAGCAGGACGGTGCCCCGCCTCAATTCCACAGAGATGTTACCACATTTATGGATGAGACTTTTCCTGGACGTTGGGTCGTAAGAGGAAGTCCTACTGCCTGGCCCCCTAGATCTCCGGATTTGACACCATTAGACTTTTTTGCATGGGAGTTTATTAAGAACATTGTGTACAGGAGAAAAGTTCAAGATCTGGCTGATTTGAGACAATGTATCATTGAAGCAGTTGAGCTTGTAACACCTCACATGCTGATAAACACGTGGCAAGAGCTTGAATATTGTTTAGAGTGCGGTATCTGTCGAGCTACAACAGGTGCCCACATTGAAGTGTACGGACGTGCATAAAAATCTTTTTGAGTTACTCTGTACACTGTTGAAAACATAAATTTCATAAAGCTTTTAGGTACTAAAACATAAGCATGTATTTTTGTATACCTCTAGCCCAGACACGCAGTATTTATTTTATGGGACATAAAAGGAACAAAACTTGAAAAAGAAAGTGAAATTAGGCTTTCACTGCACAAGACATTATACTAGTCCATTTTGTCATTAGCAGATCTTGGAAGAGAATGTAACTAGACCATGCAGCAAGGAAGGCCCTTAATAGCTTTGTGATGACCAGTTGTAATTGTCAATGATCACGTGGTAACAGTGCTGAGTTATAAGTATGTTTACATGTAAATGGCTGCTGCCATGGACTTTTTGACCAACTGTAACCCTTGAGAATCTGTAGTACACTGGTGCAGTAGTTCTCAGTTGGTCAAGTTATCACTTCCATTGTGCAAATGGTAGCATTATTTATGCAACCCACACTCAAAGTTGTTGACATGAACCCTAAAATTATGGCTTCAGGGTCATGTAGAGACAAAATTTTGATGTCTTCCTTGTAGGAAAAACCTAAAATACAGAAACCTTAAAGTGGAGAAAATTGTATGGTATTTATGCTGTATTTATTGGTAGTAAATAACTATTTTCTTCAATGTCTCTGTTGGATATCATTGTTTACGATTATGGAGATTGTTATTTGTATGGTTTCTTGGCCATGATCACAAAGAGTGTGCCTAATGCAGAAAAACCTTAAATAAAGAAGTCTTAAATCCAGATTGTGATATGCTTAACAATAGCACCACAAGATGGCAGCAGTAGAGAGCCATGGAAGTGATGCTTCTTTTGGTTTTGTAGTACTGAAATATGCTGCAAAATTTAACTTGTGGTCACACAGAGACACAAGCTATTTTATCAGACTGTCTTTACACAACCTGAAGAACATTATGTTCATTATTACAAAAGATGTTAGACTTGGAGCAAACAGTAATGAACAGAATGGCAGTGTTTCACTTGGTATTACAGTGTTGTCTGGTAGTGTTAGTGTTCACCTTCACTGAAATTGTACCTCCGGGCGATGGGTTCTCAATCCTTGTGCTGCCCTTCATTGGTGTATTGTAGGTTTCTAGTAGAAGCATGATTATATAAAATGGTATGTGCAGTTTAAAATTTTGACTGATAAGGTGTTCCATGTACAGATGCACACATTCAAAATTATGAAAGTAAATGGAAGTTTGATTATATCTTTGCTAAGCTGAGGAGGTACCATTGTATAAAATTTGGAAACCACTGCATTTACATAAGCTTTTTAATTCGATATGTTGTCAGAACTTTACTATCTTTCTGCTTTATGATAATTTAATTTTCTTATACATTAAAGGATATTATTTAATGGTAGCTATACGCTTACTGTAAATTTGAGTTCTCTGTCTAATTCAAGTGTGCTGCAGAAAAAAGAAACTAATATCCCCAGTATACTGTGAGCACCAGAAGGTTTAAAATCACTGTTCTAGGCTCTGGGCTCTTATCAAGCCTTCTTTCCAGAACCTTAAAGGTCACAGCATGCATATTGAGTGTAATTTAGATGTCACCTTATTCCCCAAAGGTTATAATGTAACGGAATAGATCAGTGGGAGTATTAGCTATGGAAATAGTAACTAGGGATGGGTTTTGTCAAATTTTTATGTTAAATTCTCAGTGTGTATTCTATAAGTTATATTAAGTTTTATCCTATCATTTCAGGAAGAAGAAGCCATCCCGGCTTGCGGCCCCTCAGGAGTTCAGTCGTAGCATTTCTGTGCCTGCAGACAGAGTGGGAGGGAGATATGATAGAACTAGTAATCATGCTACTTGTCATGGCCCAAGCTCTCCAGATGAAATGTATGTATTTAATGTAGTGTCATTTGATTTTGTGTTAAGCATGTCTCCTGAAGTAACCAGATTGTGCTTTTTGATAGTGCCGTTGAAACTACTCTGCAGATTATTTGGCAAAGAATGAGAATTTTCAAAATTATTTTGAGCATATTCCCCCTGCTGGGATTAGATTTTGTATAAGCATCTATTTGAGTATCATACAGGGTCGCTATTTTATCTGGCTCATATCATTGGTCATTTCGTAGACCTTTTTACATGATGGCATGCAACAGAGTGGTCACTTCTATTCCAGTTTGCCATGAGTCAGGGTTCACACATTTTGTTTTAATGTGTTGCTGTTAATATTAGGTTGTATTCTTTCTTTTGGGTGATTCCCCAGTGTCTGAATTTTATGTGCCTGTGTTTCAGAACCCTCTGTCTCTTCCATCTTCGTAGGTCATGTTGAACAAGAAGAATAAATGGGATGAGATTGCTAGGGTATTTATACAGGTAAAGGTTTTGCTCCAAATAAACCTGGGCCAATCAGAAGGAGGAGGAATGAGGTGGGGGCATGTTCGATTAGATGAACAGGCTGTGGAGGGCAGTGGCCCAAAGTGGAGGCCTGTAGTAAAACAAGTATGCAAGGAGGTACAGCCGTGTGTTGGAGCGTGGAAGAGTAGCCATGGGATGGCAGTGATCTAACTGATGTGTTTCATAGTTAGATCACTACCATCCCATGGCTTCTCTTCCCCTTTCCAACATGGAGCCATTTCTCCCTTTCATGCTTGTCTTACCACACACCTCCACTTGGGGCCATTGCCCTCCACAGCCTGTTCCTTTACTCAGATACACCACCTCCCTCTCCCTCCTCCTTCCGATTAGCTGAGGCTTCTTTTGAGCCAAACATTTACCTGTATAAATGCCCTAGCAATCTTGTCTGAGTCGTTCTTCTTGTTCACACGACCTATGAAGAGGGGACAGAGTATTTCAAAACATCAACATATAAAATTCAGATTCCGGGGAATCACTCAAAAGAAAGGATACAAAATTCATAACACGGGAAAGTTTGAACTCAAGAATAATATTCGGTTTTTACTCACCGTATTGGACGAAGTTGCTGGAAGTTGTTGCCTTCAGCATGCAGATGCACATCACACCTAACAAATACATTGTTCACTGTGTGTTAAAGTGCTGCTGGTGAAGTTGAAGACTGCATCCTGAGTGCTCTTCTTTATCGCTCTCTTTGTTAAGAGGAATAATGGTATACATTTGATCCATTGACATGCCCCACCAGAAAAAATTGCATGGCTTCAAATTATGAACATAGAGACCACAATCCTGTACTTGTTGTTCTGTCACTGGAAACACTCTGAACATGCCTAGAATTGTTTGCATTGGCTTCCTGAAAAAAAGGCATAATGAGTTTTCTTGTAATTGGACTGATGTTAAAAAATGGTGTCCCAATGTGCCTAACTTATCACTCTGAACTTACAGTCTTACATAACAACAAACTTGGTGATCCTATTCTGATATTGTTCATTCCGTGCAGTAAAAATACGTCAATAATGCTAATTACATTCATAGCACACTGCACAGCAACCATAATGTAATTAAATGGCACAGTGTTGATTAACATGTAAATTTCTGCAGACCATTACCTGTTTTTTTTGGAAAGTAACATATCTACTGAGATGAAACCCAAGCTTTGTCACTGCACAGAAGGAGTGTGTGGTCTATCTCTTCCACCTGAATTTGTAATGACACTTCTGATAGGACCAATATTAGCATATTCATCATACAGAAACATGTGATGTTTCAGTGATATTCCTATTTTGACTGAACACTAACGTCATGACCCTTATGGTCATGAAGTTAGCCACTGTGACAGATCAAGTACAGGCTTCTCAACAAGTCAGCCAAGTACTCTTCCCTAAGTTAGCAGACAGGAAGTGGTCATTGATATGGGCCATATAAACTAAGAACCCCATACTGTCTAGCCATGAGTGTCAGTCAGTGAAGTGACTGGCTGTTTACCGAAAAGATCAAGGTTTAGTTCCTGTTAGGGGCAGGGAACTTTGTTTTTAGCACCACTTCCAGTCAAGAGCTGTGGGCAGCCAGCCGCATACCCCGGATATGAGAGTTTCCTTTCTCAGGGTAATTGTAAATTGATCACTCACCTACATCAAGGGCTATGCATCCTGTATGCTTTCATAACACACTAGTTGCATGCGGAGGGAAACTTGTAGTTTTTATCTTTGGGGCCAAATATTTACTAATGCTTGAGATAATAAATTCTGGGCCCACCCACTCTCCTGTTTAATGGCCACCAGGGGAATTTTCCCCAGGGTGTGGAGCTATTCCTCCAGTTTGTACGTGTTCCCTCATGGAATGTATGGAGACAACTTTATTATTCCTTCTACCACTGAAGTGGACTTTCCATATTGTGTAGTAGTCTCTGTCACAGTTTAAAGTGGTCAGGTTGAAGTTAACATCACATTGATACCAGTTTTGTTTTTCAGCATGTTTGTGCTAGTGAGAGCTCCCTATCTAAGATTTGTCTGGAAGACAGTGTATGTGAATGTTACACAACAAAATAGAGGGGTTCTTTTTTCTCCTTTCTTTCTTTCTATATGTCCTTCTTTCTTTCTTTCCTTCCTTCTTTCTTTCCTTCCTTTCTTTCTTTCTTTCCTTCCTTCCTTCCTCCCTTCTTTCTTTCTTTCTTCCTTCCCATACTTTCATATATGTCATCAGTAAGTGTGTCAACCCTGCAATTTCCTGCTCTCTTCCTTCCTTGGGCATGGTGGCTGTGTTAATTCGTTGATTATCTGCATAGGAATTGAACAGCAAATGAGAGAAAAGCTTCAATTGAGGAACAGGAAATGGGGATTCTGCTTTTCATGACATCTTTCATCCAAAACAATTTTATGGTTGAATGGACTTAACATAGTGTTGAAGGTCCATCTGTCATATAGGCATTTTGTGGCAGAATGAATTACAGTCACTGGAGACAGTACAAGCTTGAGGCATCTTATTGGTATCTTATAGAAACGTCTTGTAGGCATACCTGTATAACCAGTCTTGCTAGCTTTGACATTAAGGAAAACGAAACATGGTACCAAGCACATAACAGTGGACTTGTTTCAGAATATTTTTATCAGTGAGGCTGAACAGATGCGTCCTTTTTTCCTTTCTACTGTACCAGGGATAAATCCACTTACAGCCCATTCCAAAACCCAAAACTGGTCAGATGTGTCATACAGAGAGGTCTTATTGTGTAGGACAGCTGTGATAGAAGTTTTATCATGTTGAGAGCTTGCACATGCCAGGAATGTGGAGTCTGTTTTCTCCTGCAGTTCACCTTACCTTATTTCATATGCAGTGAAAACTTTGTTTGACACTTCTTTCAGGACCACTTCAGATTGGATGTAAAGTGAAGGAAAGTGTAAAGTCAGGGCAATGACAGTTACGCATTTTAAAAAAATTGAGTTGCCTTGTAAACGAAACTTTGGCAGACCATTTAAATACAGATTTTTGAACATTAACTATGTAAATATGCCATCATGCCCATATGCCTATAGGAAACAACTTCTTCGCTGTGTCATTAGAACTTAATATCATTCACACCACACCATGATAGCTGTGATGCACTCGTAGCTAGATACTCACATCAAACACACATCATACATTTTAAATTTAAAACTGTAAAGAAAAAAAGATTAACCTACTGAAGTATTGTGATGATAACATGAGGAATTTAAGCAGTCTGCATTATTTATTTCTTTAAGCAGTCTGTAAATGCTGTTTTATTTTTTTCTTGAGTTCTCAGTCTGTGTAGTTAATTTTCATTTTGTTGCACATTACAGTAATTTTGTCCTAAATGTGAAACTGGCACATGTGTTTTCTTGTTGCTTGTGTTCCTTGCAGTGTGTCCAAGAATGTTGCCTTATTTTCTGCATGTTCCTTTGCTTCCTCTAGTTCTTCTTCTGCCCTTCTATACAGACGAAGTCTGAACTACTCCAGTGTGGGGCACCACTGCATGATGATGATAGTTATGCATCAATATTAGTAACACTAACACAGATCACCAGCAGTGGAAGAACTTCTTCTCTTGGGATGTTTTCCTTGGGTTTTTTTTAATAAAAAAGTTTGCATGAAAAAATTAAATCCTGTAATTTAAATTTGGAGTTTTGCAGATTGTACTGGAAATTTAATTCTGTCTCTTCAGAAGGTTTAACCTAACAATTAGCAGCATTTCTTGACAAAAATACAAATTCTGAAAATAAAACCATAAAATATAAAGTCAAGTAACTTTTCGTAGTGAGGACTAGGAAGATTAGGTGTAAATTCAAGGAAAATGTAATGTTGGGGAAGCAGAATCTGTTTCAACATTCTTATGTGCAATTTTAATATGAGAAATCCTGTTGTTCTTGGCTTCAGACTTTCACTGTGCTCTGAATGTTGTATTCTTTCTTTTGGGTGATTCCCCAGCATCTGAATTTTATGTGCCAACCTTTCAGAACATGCTTTAAGTTCCATCTTCATAGGTGGTGTAAACAGGAAGAATGACTGGGACGAGATTTCTAGGGTATTTTTGCAGGTAGAGGTTTGGCTCAAAGTGTTGTGTTTACTCAACATTCTGCAGAGTCAGCTATATGTTGTCTAGGTTTAAGGTATGAATGCAACCGAGGTGGGTCTGTTGTTGGTCTTGGCGGTCCATGTTGCAGGTTTAAGGGCTCATCGTTTCTGCTGAGAGCTGTATCCAGTATCATTGAAAATGGTGGTGAGAAATTCCAGTTCTTGATTAAGGGAATCTTGGTCACAGAGAGCTTTGGCTGTGTGTGTATCAGGGAAGCCAAGTCTGATTGTTTGATAGCAGGATGGTGATGTGTATTCCGGTGTAGATAGAGATTGGTGTGGGTGGGCTTCCAATATGCCTCATGCTCTAGGGAGCCATCTGTTTTCCTGTAGTTGTGGATGTCCAGGAAAGCAATCTCATCCCAGTTATTCTTCCTGCTTGCACCACCTATGAAGATGGAACTTAAAGCGTGTTCCAAAATGTTGGCACATAAAATTCAGATGCCGGGGAATCATCCAAAAGAAAGAATACAAAATCCTGTTGTGTTTACAATACAAGATCAAAAACAGTTGTAATCAAGTCCAACACAACTCTTTATTGATAATTTGCAGTGTAGAGGTATGTGTTTATCTTGTTCTTGTGGGCATTTGGCTGGGACCTTAATGTGCTTAAAATTGCGGAACGTGTAAGAAGTGGCAACGTAAAATAGGGATTTCACTGTAACAGACTCAAAGTTCCAACTTGCACCTTTTAAGCAGGCTTCATACCTTTAGACAGTACTTCTTGAACTGTCAGCAGTTTTTCTTGCCAAATTGTCCTTCATTTTTTGCAAAGATAATGGGCTATCCTGAATTTTCTCTTCTGTTGATTTCCTGAAATGTGTCAGAATTAATGTCATGTGATGGCTGTAATTTGTTTCTTCAAAAACATGGGTGTTGTAATTGAGTGCACACTCAGTGTACACCAGATTCCAGGATCATATAAAGAAACTTTGTGGCAAGGGGATTTTTGTAACACCAGTAACTGTTATTTTGGCTTTTTACATTCAACAAAAACAAACAAAATTTGCTCAGATTCCCATTATTTCAGCAGATTTTGCTATTTTTTGTTGAGTATCTCTTTCATGAAATTTCCTATGAAAATTAAAAGGATATTCAACAAAAATTATCAAAATTTGCTCAAATACTGGGAATTCAAAACAGCACTTTTAAACCAACTCTGGTCCAGAAATTTTCAGGAATAAAAGTTTACAATGCACTGGCTCTCCCAATCCTTTTGTATGGAAGTGAAATTTGGACCCGTAGAAAAAAGGATAAAAATGAATGACATGAAATGAGATGAAATTTTTTATATAAACAGTTGAGTACACCCTTTTTGACTGCAAAACTAATGAAGAAATTTTGTAAGAGTTGAAAGTATAACCATTTGATGAGAACTAAGAAGATACCAATAAATTTGGCTACATCATGTAACAAGAATTAATGACAACAGGATGCCAAAAATAGTGCTGAATTCTAGATCAAGTGGACTGTGACCCTGTCGTTTGAAATTTTTCAACCATTCTCTATGTTGTCACTTTTTGTGGCAGTATTGACACTAGATATTTTTACAGAACTCATCACGACATAAAATTAAGTTCTGGTACTGTTTGCTGTCATGAAAGAATGGTTTGTCACATAAACCAATTGTAGGTGGTTTTTCTTAGTTCATTTTATGACTGCCATGGCTTAGTGAAAAGGATGTTCTACATCAAATGCTTAATTTATAGCAGCTGCAGCCCCACATATAAGTCGTGTTTTTCTTTGTTTTCATGAAGCTGCAGGCAAACAAAGTTTTATCTCAAACTCAGAAACACAGCTACAGAAACACACAGGGTGTTTGAAACTTTTTTGCTAAAGAAGCTGTACTCCATACACATGTCTCTAATGGTATAAAGGATTCAGAGAGGGACACATGGACCTTGCAGTTGATCCAAGGTTTGGCCCACAATCAAACGTTTGGAATATTGTCACAGTTGCAAAATGTGAGTTGTTGCAGTAGGGTTACAGTTGCAAAAATCTGTGAGCTGTTGGCTAGAGACCATCAGATGACCCAGAAATTGACTTAGGTTCAGCTGCACATTAACTGGGAGATCTGTCCAACTCTTCATAAAAATTTGTAAAACAGAAGATCAGCATTAAGTTTGTTCCACACAGACTCCCAAATGAGCAGAACTAGCGCAGAATCACAACCTGCAAAGCCAAATGAAGTGATTACATATAACCCACCATAACAAGAGAGCAATAGGATTAATATTTTATATCAGGTTTGTAATTGTAAGTAATACTGGTGTGAAGAGTGATGTTATTTTCAGTTGCTGACCACTGTAGCAATGCTGTCTTAACACATTGGCGTCCGACAGCTGTGAACACTGCCTACCCCTCGTGGACCGGACATTTAAACTCTCAACCGGACCTTTAACCTTACAACTCCATAGTACCGTACGAGTCCCTTTACATGA
>Ga0123355_10005262_pt1 | contig 18893 bp, 10 predicted proteins | sample TergutEmb28metaG_3_FD_89872 | JGI IMG/M metagenome (GOLD analysis project Ga0123355, IMG submission 89872) | Embiratermes neotenicus P1 segment gut microbial communities from Petit-Saut dam, French Guiana - Emb289 P1 | ecosystem: Host-associated > Arthropoda: Insects > Digestive system > Gut ... | reverse complement strand
TTTAATCTTTAATTTTTTCTTTTAATAATTGGCGGGCCCGATATCTAATGTGGTTTTCAAGGTCGCTACGGGTTGGAAGGTCCCGGAAGCTCAATCCGGTTGGGGGGGGGGGGAATTTTCCGCACCTGTCCAGACCGGACCTGGGGCCTACCCAGCCACCTATACATTGGGTACCATATCTCTTCCCGGAGCATGGCGTTGACTAACCACCACCATGTATGTGTGTGTGTGTCATGGTGTGTGTGTGTGTGTGTCATGGTGTGTGTGTGTGTGTGTGGAAAACCTGAGGGATATAATCATGTTAGAAGTAATGGATTACTCTCTCTTTGCATGCTAATATTACCTTGCATGTTTATTATGGAGATGACTGTGTGAAAGGCAAGAATTTAATTAGTAGTGACAAGCCGAGCTTCTGTGTATTTGTATCCCCTTCTCTCGGTTTAGTTTAACTACCCTCTTATATTTACTGTCGTTCGTAGTACGCTATTATCAGTATGAATTCATAATGTGCAGAGAATATCTTCTCACGCTGTTACGTAAAGGGCCCTTTTCATAAGGATTTACAAGACGGTAATGTCATTATCTGCTAACTTGAATGAAATTATTAATAAAATGGGGATTTGAAGTATTACTTATGAAAATTTTTCACAACAAACATTTTGAGCATACTGCATTCGTGAACACTTTAAATATTAATTGAAAATACTCTTCTATTCAATGCTCCCCAATTTTCGAAAGATCATTGCTTTTTGGATGGTTCCCAGGCTTCGCCCGTTTGTCCTTCTGGTAAGAGCGGCATGTAGATGAAGATGAGTGTGGAGCATTGGTGGAAATATATTGACAGAGGAAAACCGAAGTACTCGGAGAAACGCCTGTTCCATTACCACTTCTCCTATTACAAAATCTCAAACGGGATCGAACCAAGGCCGCCGCAGTGAGAGGCCAGTGACTAACAGCCTGAGCCATAACGGCCTTTTGGAGATTAAGATTGTTTCGAATTATGTATAGAAATTCAGTTCCCACTGCGCACTGAACACACGCCGTCTCGGTTATACAGACAAGTCAGTTATGATATGAAGGGAAATAATCATTGTTTGTTCTGAGATCCATACAAAACGTAAATATGCACTGTTTGACCGGAATGTGGAAGTTTTACGTTCATCTTGATGTGCATAAAGTAACCACGCGAGGCTTTAAAGGGTTAATTTTTAAAAACTCTGCATTTTCCCCTACAATTAGTTTGTGTGTGTTGTATTATGCTCACAATAAGCAGCATTGGTGATATAACCTTTGTAATGTAGACACTTATTTCTTACTATAAGGCAGAAAATGAATTTGTATGTACGATTAAGACTCATTCATGATTCCAGAAACTGATGTAAATGGAAATGTCATCCATTCCCATGTAAGCCTACTTATTTGTGATTCAAAGGTCTGCCTGAAGAATGAACTCAGAAATTAATGTGGGTTCTCGATCATTTTCTTTGCTGAAGAAATGTAATTGGATTTGTTTACGAGGACTTTTTTTCTGTGGCTGGACATCACGTAATGGGCCAGGGCCTCCTCATTGTCGAGGCTTCACGATCACTCTCAGACACACCACATTCGTTAGAACTCCTCTGAACGAGTGATCAGCCCGTCGCACATACTTCTACCTGACAACACACAACACAACATACAGACTTCCGTGCCCCGGCGAGATTCGAACCCACGGTCCCAGTAAGCGAGCGGCCGCAGAGCCACGCCATAGACCACGCAGACACTGGGATGCTGCCAGGACATATTGCAATTTATCCTTTGTTGCCTCATACATGTTGGACAGGAATTTGGTGCCATCTTGCTGTCCTGCTTGTCACGCCAGAGGTACTTCCTAACATATTTGTAACAGTAACATTACGCAGAAAACAGCATCATTATGTCCAGCTGTGGCGAGTTTGCTACGGTGGTGTTCACTGGGTATTATTCTTTCGTCAAATTCAGACTTTGTGTTTAGGTACACAAATTGTAACATAGGAATGGACTCAGTTTGAGTGAAAGTGGTACATTTGCACATTTTCGATAAATTTAAAGGCAAAATTGTATTAACATTTTATATTAGGTGACGAAGCGCCATTATTTAAGGGCATTGCTTTAGATATACCCTTTGACAGCTTTTACCATGGGGTATAATTCGTGTTCTGTTGGCAACACTTCCTCCCATTGTTCTGCTTCCTGCAGACAGCTGAAGATGGAAGTACTACTGTCGTCCGAAAGTCGTACGTTTCTATGCATGACATCACGTCCTACAGGACGGTAATCTTGATATATATGAGTTTACATTTCACAAATGTGTAATGACTTTCGATATCAGAATCAGGCCGTTGATATGAAATCCGGTATACGGACTGGGAATCGTTGTGGCATGGGTGCCTGTATTATCAGGAGACGCGGGGTTGATTACTAAAGTTATGCAAAGCAATTGATAAGCTACGCGGAGGAAATTGAGTGTCCTGGTAGTGTTCGAAGCTACTTCACGATGTGTTAATTTCCCCAGAAGCTGTCTTGACTGAATGAGTGACACTATCTCTCTTCCATTCTCTCCCTACTCCATTGTGATTCTGTAAATGGTTGTATGAAGTATCTAGAGCCAGGCTCACAAAGTTGTGCTCCACTGCTTTGCTTTGTGAATGGTTCGATCAGAGATCCGCCTTTGAGGTTATACGTAAACAACTGCCAGTTTTTCTTTCTTCGCATTAGCAGAAATTTTTGTAAAGGCTGTTTATTGTGCAGTGCTTTGGTTTGTGTATGTTTGTTACAGAATGATGAAACAGCCGCTATATTCTCGTAAAGATATACGTTTATTCTCAAAGGCAGCTGCAGTAATGCCTGTATATCGTAGTTAAAATGTGCTCAAGACATTTGTTTGCAGTGCTGTTCGGTATATACCTCTTGTGTTTTATTATTCTGTCATCAGCTGATTAAGTAGCGGAATCTGAAAAGCAATTAGCAAAATGGAGGATTCATTATTATCAGTGTTCAGACAAACATATCATTATGCAGAGAGCTGAACACCGAATGTTTAACGATGTAAAGCCTACTGGTTACGTGATGCACCAACGGGTTTAACATGCAAGAACTGTACATTCTGTCCAAACTGTATTTATCTGAGAACAAACAGCGACTTATGCCACTTATAGCATAAAGTGATTGGTTTTTATAACCGAGATGAAAAGTGTTTACCGCGCGATACGGACTGGGCCTTTAAGTAAAGCAGTCTACGCTTCGTCTTTAAAGGGTTAACATCTACTCAAATTCGCGCACGTGCTGAGAAATAACACAACACTGCAATATGCATCTGTAGCTCTGACGTGTCAGGAAACTTTGATGTCAGGAATTGGTCCCGGATTGTCGCACGTCTGGCACGATTCTGTGTGTAAGGAACACACAAAAAATTAAACTTATTCTTGTACATGTCATGTGGGGGAGTAGAAGTACAGGTCTTCTCGTTCCTAACACCGGCGCTAGTTGGAAATGTGTGATCAGCATCAAGCCCTGACCACTTTAGCCCTGGTACCGACTGAATAGCAGGCTAGATGATCCCAGCAGTTTAACTGGACTATTTGGAGAAGAAAAAAATCCGGTTTTTTAAATACCAGACGTATAGTATTTATTAAAAAGAACGAATCCTGTTACATGAAAAACAACAGAATTTTAAAACTAGTGTCATATGTTAGTCTGTAACACACCAAAGAATGATCCGGCAGGAATGTTGCTGGGTGTTCACCATAGAGGCGTCCTTGTCGCCGGCGGCAACACCCTCTCCGAGCGAGGTTTCGATCAGTTGAGAGTTGCCCCCAGCACTATGTGGCCTGGTCGACATACCTGCTCTAGGACGTGGTTCAGCTACCATACATCAGATAATTCCCGTATGTCAGCAGTCGTTTGTGCCATCGATACGTTTTGCAGCGGGATCGGCGTGGGAAATCTATGTAGTTTATCGTCGTCAAGCAAGGATGATTGTGTATCGTTTAATGCACCACGTGACCGAAAATCCAAAGGGTGGCGTTGTGCTTAGGGTTCGGCCACATTGTGAAGGAGGCAAATAAAAGGCAGTGATCGGGTATATCCTATGATCAATCCGTTGAAAGATCGCGGTTCGGTTTCTGGTTCCACGCATTCCCTTGCCCTTCCCGCACTGTGTCATGCGATGGACATTTGTGTCCAGTGGCTTAGCTAGGTTTTTTCATTGTTGGGGCTAGCAATAACAATGCCCCCCCCCCTGACAAAAACTACGAATTTTTAAAAATTCTTTAATTTTGTGTTGAATTTCCTTTTATATGTCTCAGTAATATAAAAGTTGTTGAGCGCAGAAAATCAAATCTTTTCGTTTAAAATATTCATTTTGCCGCCCCTTGGACTCGGCTGACCGGGCCGGCCTCGCCAGTTGCACCACCCTAGCTGCGTCTCTGGTTTTATCGGTCGCATGACGATTTTGACATGTGTCGGCATCTGCAAGTGTATCTTATGGAGCCGACTCGAAACCCGGTCCTTCCGGCCCGTAGTCTAGTTATTATCCCACCTACGCCATGTCGGCTGCGTAAGAGGTGAAAATATAAGATATGTCAATGAGTACCACAGGCGCGTTCCCTGGGAATAAAATGGCCAGGGAGTGAAGCTGACCACTCACCCCCATCTAGTGCCGAGTTTGAGAAGGAGTGGAGCTCTACCTCCACTCTGAATTTAATTCTAGGCATCCCGTTGTGTTTTACGATATGAAATAAGTATTTAATTACCGTCACCACAACTGTCTAAACGCATACAGTAGGGTCTCGTTTTGCGACGGTTCGTTTTACGACGATTCACTTTTAGTATGCTTGTAGATTCGGACCGAGCACTCCCGACTTGTGGTGCATCATTGTCGCAACTCAAGCGTCCTTTCTCTACTTGGTGTGCTTGTAGCTCTTTTCCTGTGTACATGTGTTTCTTCTTTTTCTATTTTAGTGCAGTTCTTTTAAGTTGATTGTGATTTTTCCACCCATGACGTCCATAAAAAAGACAGAAGAGAAGAAAAAATCAAAACAGTTGACGTTGCATTCTTTCTTGATGTCTTCTGAACCACGGCCTGTGCTTTCTTCAACAAAATAGTTATTTGATTTTCTTTCAATTATCTGTGTTATTTTCTATATACCTGATTCATTAAATTAAAATTGTATGTCATAATGTAAAGAAATATTGTAAATTATAAAATTATTTGACTAATTTGTTTGGTCCATGAACCTATCTCAATTTAAACCATTTAAATAGTACACGTTTTATGACGATTCAATTTACAACCAAATATTCGAGAATGTAACACCATCATAAAATGAGACCCTACTGTAGTATGAATTCATTTTACTGCGCATGGCTTTGTGTTTTGACTAACGTTTTCATCTTCAGGCCATTTGGCATTAAAAAGTGTAAACCAATTGCCATTACATTAAAACTGTGCCACTGGTTTGAGATATCAATCGCACATTCATTATTATGTATTATAAGGTATATAATAGTTTTAATGATATTCAGCAATAAAATTATGTAAACAGTTAAAATCTGTCCAGTGAGCATTTTATTCAGGAGAATTTATTGTGTGTCAAGACTGCTATAAATTCAGAGAGACAGATTCTGGAAGCATATTCTTCAGATAAGGCAGAATAACAGTCATATCATGTCTTGAACTTCCAACTATTTACAGTGTATTACAATACACTGGACAGACAGGTTGACCTTTCTCACCACATGCTGTCATCATTGGAACAGTAGGAAGTAACTGTGTTCACGGACTACTTGAAAGTAATATCTCATCATAGTCCTGAAATGTGCAGAAGGCAACAGAAAGCCTCAGAATTTTAACATGCCTTGTCCCAGATTTAATAGATACCTTAAGAAATCAGTTGTGATATACAGAGAATACTTGTCATCGGACTGACCACTGCAGAGCTGGCAGAGTCATCATTTGCTCTTCAGTAATGATGTCGTCCGCCAAGCAGTCCAGCAATAAAAATATCTCTGTTTAGCATGAAGTCATGAAATGTTTAAATGCAGTAGTCTTGCTTTTAGCAATATTGCTTGCCTCTTCAGAATGAATTATCCTCTCTGCATTGTTCTTGTGTTTTATGTTGAATTTCTGTTGGTTTCCAGAAAATGCGCTTATTCCAGCAGAATCTGGAGGACCTCTCCAGTCGCATATCAGCAGCTGAGGCTATCAAGAATAGTTGGCAAAGCCCAAGTGACATAGCAGAAGTGGGTGAAATGCTGGAACAACTTCAGGTACAGCCAGATGCTTCTCTTATGCAGTGACTGAACTTCATGGTTGAATGGGTAGCAGTGATGCTTTGTACGAGTATTTAGGTCTCAGGCTACAAATTACATATTATGACAGGGTTCCTTGGTTTTCCTGAGTGTCTTCAGGCACATGATGACATACTACTTTAAAGAGGCCCTGACCATATCACAATGTATTTTGACAAATGTGAGGTAACTGACCCTGTAGCAAAATCCTATACCATGTATCATCTCATTCATACCTGTGAACTTCTGGCTTAACTTTCCTCCATTAAACTGGAATAGTTGAAAGTTTCTGATATGACAACACTGAACATTTGTTTCTTTAGTATATTTCACAGTCCGTAGGTGGCTCACTTAGTATTTGGGTGTTAGTAAATAATTGCAGTATTAGTAAAATTTTATCGTGTGTTGGAATATATACCATAGTAATTTCTAATGAAAGATGAACATGACACAATAATATGTAAATCAGTTAGGCATATTTTGTGGCACAAATTGATGAATCCACTGAAAAATGAAACTCGGATTCATAAATCGTACCTTACAAAGACAAGTTAGCAACAGTTTGCCATTTTGTACAGTTCGTGGCAGCTTTTCTTATGCCAAGGGCTACTTCACCATGTATCACACTAGCAGATGTACTTATTTTTGGCTATGATATGGCTGTTTTCCTTGTCAGTCTACCATATAAGAAAGCAAGCAGTTTCCTAATTGTCTACCATATAAGAAAGAAAGCAGTTTCCTAATTGTGGCATTGAAAACACTGTTGAATGTACACAAGTTAGGAAACTTGCATAGCATAAAACTGCTTGGTTAATTATTCCAGACACCACAGGACTTACAGAATTATGCAGGATCACAGTGCCTTTCATTTTTCTCTGCAACGTCTGTGCATTGCATGCCTTGTTACAGTAAGTGCTTATCAAATATTGCTCAAGACGTGCTCAAAAATGTACGTGTATGTAGGTTGATACATTTTATTGATCCTGTTTTACCAGATCTTGATTTGTCAATTAACTGCAATCAAAGTGAAGTCATAATTGACAAGAATGCATTCTGTGGTGTGTAAGTTATTACATACATACAAGCATACAGATTTGTAGATACTCTGCATCTAGTACTGAAAATGTAATGGATTTTATGAAAATACTTTCATTGGTGCTTGAGTTGTTAAATTCATAGAGGCATACAACTTTATAGGCCCTCTGCAACTAATATTGAAAAATTTAATTTTTTGCATAATATTTCAGGGACAGGGTCGTGAGAAGAAACCTTTTTTTCATTTACCACCTTTTCTCCACGTTTTATTACTTTCATGATTTATATATTAATTCTGAAAACAGAAGGCACAGGAATTTAAACTCTTTCCACATTCTGTGTATTTTCAATTTTTGGGGCTGCTAACTCTTGGCCTTTGATATAGTTATATGTATACAAAGTTTCAGATCTTTATTCCACTTCTAAATGCCTTAAAAAAGGAAGACTCAGTAACCAAGATTTAATATGGTCCATTAATTAGAGCTAAGATTAAATCCTGGGATTTAAGTGATGAGTGTCTCTCCTTGAAAGTCCCACAGATACTTTCTGATCATTGATGAAGTAGGTGTTGTGCATCACTTCACAGACTGATGTTACATGACCAGAGAGTATTTCAAATATGCTGTTCAGAGCATTGTCCCCAAGTCCTCAAGTATTTCCTCACAAAACCCACAGGTATCATAAACTATTCCTTGAGTCCAGCCTAATCCCTGCATCTTCCCTGGCTTCATTAGGACCCATGTGCACAACCTGTTGTATCGCAGACACTACTGCTTAGTCCTCTATTACCACCTGTGTCACTAACTGCTGTGCATTTAATGCAGTGATTACAGAACTCTAGTTTGGGAGCTCATTTACCATACAAAATGCATGTTGGAAATGTGTGTTGGATGCCAGTATTACTTTCAGTAAGACTGTCAAAACTGTGTTGTTCTGTTCCTGTTGCATTGCATTCCATTCAGTTATGTACTGTTATTTTCTGTTCTGCTCTGCTCTGCTGTGTTCTGATCTGTTAAAAACATATGTTTTTGTAATCCATAGGCATAACTTAGGAGATGTAATGGGAACAAGTGCCCTTCCAATATTTTTTGTACCTAGGAACAATTTTCTGGCTATTGAGTTGAGGAGGGGCAAATAAAAAATAGACATATTGTTGAAAGACTTATTTGGGTGGTGTAAAGACAGGAAAAAATGAAACTCCGGTGTTTTACTATGCACAGAACATAGGCATCTGAGTTCCTAATACACCATGGTAGAGTTTGCTCCCCCCCACCCCCCAATATTATTAGCCAAGTTACGCCCTTGTTGTAATCTGTGAGTTTTGTGGTACTCACTGCAATGTGTCTGTGGATGTTGCTACCTGCTACTTCATTTTCAGCTGTAAAAGTAAATAGAGCATGAAAAAATGATATAGATGTGGAAGACATGGTTTCTGTTATGTCCCCTTACGTACCATTGATTCATCCATGAGCTGTGTATCTGTATATCTGTTTTTTTTTTTACTCATTATAATATATTTATGCTGAAAGTGTAGGTAGCAGACTCCTTCAAAACAATGGAATCCACCTACCAAAAAATGTGGCATTACATCCTGGAAGACATGATTTTGTTCATTTCCAGTTACTGAATTACCTTAACTTCTTTTAATTTCAAAATATAAATTATTCATGGAATAGTATGAAAAGTTATGTCTATTATGATTTTAAATGCATTGATCCATGGAATAATGCAGTCTGGAAACAGCTGATCTAATCTGGTGCATTCTGTTTTTGCATCAGTTACCAAGCCCTGATTATGTAAATGTCTGTTACTGAATTCTGTTTTTCTCCTATGGAGTACTGTCAGTCAGCAGGTGCCAGAGGTGAAAAGAGTATTTGGGGCATTTGGAAGGGTATCAGGGACTCATTCCTTTAGGGTAGAATTGCTGGAGTGTGAGGCTTTTCACTGTTTGCTGGTAGTGTTGTATATCAGTATGGCATGGTGCTTTTACCTTACACTATTGTCTTAACCATTTCAGTGTCACAGTGCAAATATTAGCAAATATCCGATTGCTCCTGAAAGTTACATGAAGTTATTTTTTCTCATTTGTAGTTTCATATTTTCCCTCTCATCTCTACATGTTCTGTTCCAGCTGCTTGTGTATGTACCACTAATACCATTCACAAAACTTATTGTTAATTTTGTTGGAAATATTTATACATAACAAGACTTAGTGTCTGCATAAATACTCAACAGTGAAAGGGTTAAACAGCTGTCAGTCTAGTTAGATCTATCAAACTACATGACATTGCTTCCCATTAGATTTTAACCTTCAGTGATACTAGTTGCTGCAATAAATGACATCTCTGTTGGCCACAGAGATGTCATTCAAAACTTGTACTGTTTCAAACATGAAATACTTGAACAAACTGCTGCTTGGGTAGCTTTAAGTTTACTTCTCCTTGCCAAATCATTTTAAGTGCTGTTTTATCACCAGTCTTCACATACATTTGTTTTGTAATTGTTTGTCACTGTATTTTTCATCCCATTCCACATATGTGGTTTGTGGCTACATCTGTTTAACTTCTAGTCCAGAATTTAATATAGGAGACTTCTGAAGTTGTATGAATAATAAGTAATCATGTTGACTGTAAAGAAAATGTAACTCTTTTCTTTTGGATACATGTAGTTTACAAATTATGATACATTGTAAGGCATTTACAGGCTCCTGTAATTATTGTCATTTACCATAAAAGTGGGAGGGAGTTTTTTGACTGGCAGTAACTATGAACTACTCCAGAGGGACACTTCTTGTTGCAGTTAATTATGACAATAGTATTTGTGTTAAAATGTATAGAAGGATTGTAAGTGATGTGAGGGTCGATTAAAAATGCTGGTCTTGTCTGTTTACAGAAATTTGGTGAAAGGCTGGGGCCAATACAGAGAACAGTAGAAGATGTTAATGACCAAACAGCTTTATTTACTTCCAACAATGTTTTAGTTTCACATATCAATCTGAATCGATTAGAAGATCTCAATACAAGGTATGTTAAACTGTCAGATTTTTGCTGGGATGCACTGAATTATAAACACTAGGTTCTTGCTTTTCATAATGGCTGTAACTGTCTCTGAATGTCCAATGATTTGAGAGTATAAATGAAATTAATAGAAATCGTAACATACCTGCTACAGAAGTCTGCAAGGTTACTACTTTAAAGAATGTAATTACATTATTTTGTTTTCCATACCTCTTATAAATTATTTTATTAGTGCATAAACTTTGTTAGACCACATACAAAGCTATGATTATCTAATAAAATAGTAATTTAAGCACAAAAGAATCACTGTTTTTCATGATATTCTTTTCATTTCATGCAGTGATCTGTTTTGTTATAAGAAGATTACATGCCTATTTTACTGTGTCTGTAGTTTATAAACAGACATATCTAACTATGTGTCTTACCCATTTCTTGCCTCAGGTGGAAGGTCCTTCAGATTGCTGTGGATGACCGCTACAAGCAACTCACTGATTTTGGAAAGGAGGGATCCCCACCAAACCAGAGCTTCCTGTCAGCATCTGTTGAACAACCATGGGAACGTGCTATCACTGCAAATAAAGTGCCTTATTACATTAAGTATGTTCCTCAACCTCTTCTGTAAATTGTATTCTGGTCATCTGGGTTCTGGCACCATATAAATAATTGCCGTCATCTAGGATAAACCTGCTGTCTCCATCTTCAGCATGGAATTCCCTTCTGTCCTGCTGATACAGGGTAGCAGTGTTGCTGATGACATGACAGACTGTACAGTGTCATAACATAGAATACCACAGTTTTAATCTCTACCCCTGTGATAACTTCAAATACTACACTCTTCTTTAACCCTTTGATGATGGAGGACACTTAAAGAGGAACCTTATGTACGGACAGAGGAAATTTGAGTATTTTTCTCACAAATATGCAGTACTTCACTAAAAGTGCTGTACATATGAAGGAATGCGCATTTTAAAAGTAAAACATTGATAATGTTGCCAGAAAACTGTATAGGTTCATGTCAAAATATTTCACTCGCACATTTTACACAGTTTGTTAATGAATGCAGGTCTTCGTTAAAATTTCTGTAATATAAAATTAGTACAAAATTTGAAACTTCTTAGTGTATTTAGAAAAGAGTGCAGAATTTGATTATACATTCCATGCTTTAATTTCTTTGCTGCAGAACTGGCACTAGCAGCTTGTTTTCACAGACTCCCATTCGTGTAATTTTAGGCTTCTTGCCACTCTGCTCTGGTATTTATGCAAGGCACTCTGTCAATCTGTTTATAGGAAACTCACATTACTGTACATTCAAGCTTCACAGCAGTGCACACTCACATTCACATATGGTACAATAGCAGCCTATCTGCATTGAACTTAGATTCAGAATTCACAGCACTGTGGATGTCCTGATATGTTATGTTCACTACTAATAAAAATTAAGCTGCAGAGAAGTTAATAAATAGTCCTATAATTGTATTAAAATATTTTTGCAAAGTTTAGAGAGATTCATATGATAAGCTTCAGAGTACAGTCTGACATTGCACTGTAGGCAGCAAATTCATGTCTTTCTTCCTTCCATGTTTTATGCAAGGGACAAACCCATCTGTTATCTGGCCTTGTCTGCTACTGCCAGTACCATCATTTTTGTTGCTGGAACAAGTTAGGCACTCATTTAAATTATTCAGTATGTCCAAAACTTTCTTTTCATTCAAATTTTGTTTGTGGATGCAATACATATACACCAAATGGTACTTAAGAATTGTAAATTCTCTGATTGCACAGCCCCATGTCTAGAAAGTGAAATTATGAATACATGAAATAAATTGTTTGATATCCCTGACAGCAGAATGGCAAAATTCATTATAAATGATTTTGTAAAGTCCCTCCTAGCATAAAAGTGCAAACTTATCTTGAGAATTTTAAAGACCCTTTATATATGCCAACTGCAGATGCATGTTTTGTCTACAAGTACACAAGGCTTTTTTCAGTGGCAAGTTTACTGTATGGAAATAATAACAAATGGAGCAGACAACTTTCTGTGCACAGAAACATTTTTTATATATATATATATATATATATATATATATATAAAAGAACTAGAATGATCTATCAGCCAACCCATTAAGTACTATCAACCAACATTGTTCACACACCAGTTTTGTTTGTTTATCTTCGACAGTGTATGTGTTTTAACTTGTCTTGTGAAGTCAGTTTTCCTTGTATGTCATGGATGGCAGAAATAAACAGAGAGTTGCCATAAAATTTTGTTTCAAAGCCTGTCTGTCTACGACAGAAACACTAGTATTGGTGCAAAGGCTTATGGGAATGAGGCTGTGAACCTATCAAATGTTTTTAGGTGGTATTTTCAATATTGAGATGGAAGGGAGCTCGTAGATGATGACAAGAGAGGTGGCCATCCAAAATCAACTCAAACTGAGGTAAACATTGCAGCTGTTGCTGATTTGGTCAAAAATGACTGTCGAATCACATCAAGAATGATAACAGAATCTTTGAACATCCCCAAGACTGTAGTTCTTCGGATTCTGAAAGAGGATTTGGGAAAGTTGTATGCACGTTTGTTCCACACTCTTTGACACCTGAGCAAAGGGAAGATCGAGTAACATCTTGCCGAAACATTATCATGATGGCCAATGCAGACAAAAATTTTTTTAACAAAATTGTTATGGGAGATGAGACCTGGTGTTTTGCCTGTGACCCTGAAACAAAGTGACAGAGTTCTGAATGGGTTGATGAGACATCCCCTTGGCCAAAGAAACTGAAATTCCAAAGGTCCCGCATCAAGACTTGTTGATAATTTTTTCGACTCTCGAGACGTCGTGCACAAAGAATTCACACCAGAAGGAAAAACAGCAAATGCAGAATGTTATAAAGGAGTAATGGATCACCTCCTGAAGTGCATTCAGCGGGTTTGTCCAGGTGTGTTCTCTTCTCAGGATTTTGTCTTGTTGCACAATAATGCACTCACCCACAAAGCTGCAAGTGTTTGCCAATTTTTGACCCAAAAAAAAGTTACAACCCTTTATCACCCCCCGTACTCTCCAGATTTATCACTGCCAGACTATTTTCTGTTCCCCAAGTTGAAAATGAAGTTAAAAGGACTCCACTTTGCGGATGTTGCTGAGATCCGAGAAGCCGTAACTGATGAATTAAAGAAGGTTCAAAAAGAGGAATTTTCAGCAGCTTTTCAGAAACTGTACAACTGCACAAAAGCCTGTATATATGCCAGTGGAGCTTATTTTGAATTAAAGAAGAGGTTTGTATCTTCCTTATGTGTTCTCAATTTTTAAAAGAATCAGTCTTAAAACTTTTGGACTGCACTGTGTACATATATAGGAACACCAAGAGCAAAATCTTAAATACTAAATTGTGCCTTATAAGCAGAGACATGTCACCAAGGACAGGGACAGACTAAAAGGATGTGCCATGTAAAAGCAAGGAGTGGCCTAAGGCATAGATAACCTTTGGCCTATGCCAGCAAGAATACACGGGAGAATAACATTAGATTTGATATTTGTCAATGCACATAGCAATTGATAGCTTAGACTCTCCTATTTTCAATTCTGGTAAAGACTTCATTAGACCCAATAGTCATTGCAAAGTGGCAGCATAAACCTATCCCCACATAACAATACTGAGGAATAGATTCCATTCATGATAAAATACAGAAGATACTCAATCATGCATGGTGCAGCAAATGTTGTTCTCTATACATGTATTTCCTGAAAAATTATGTGTATTTCATCAGTCTGAAAAGGCATTACAACTTGGGTTATCAAAATATACTCCTATTGTGTATCAGAATGAAGCTCATGTGAAACAATGGCACTACAATATCCACGAAACTGTCCATGAGATAGCAGTTGCATGAACTGTTGCTTAAGTCTGTACAGGGCATTGAGGCAAGTGGCATGTGAGGAATTTAAGAACATGCAGTCCACCAAGGCTGGCAATGGGGGGTTAACGTTATTTCCTGACTGTACACTATGAAGGTGGGCTGAAATATTGTGCCTCCAGCTCAATAAAAATAAAGGAAGGGAGATATTTAAGTGAAACAAATTATAAATGTACCTTTAACCTTTATTTACAACTGTGCATAATCACTTTTCCACATAATCTCCTCCAATTTCAATATACTTCTGCCATCTTTTAACAAGTTTTTGAATTCTGTCCTGTTGCAGTCAGTGGCCACTCCAACCTTGCTGTGTCACACATACTTGCTTCCTCCACTTCTTGCTTAAACTGCCATATCCATCATCTGACTGTGCATACATCAAAACAGCTTTCCCCCATACACTGTTCATAGGCAGTGAATGTCCATAGGAGGAATTTTTTTTTTTGCAATCAGGAACTCAATAACCTCATGTTGTTCCTTTTCAAATGGCACTGAGCCAAAGTTATGGATGACTATGGGTTCAAGTTTACATATGGTGAAGGAGAAATATCACTTGACTGTGTGGAACCAGTTTTCATTACACTAAGTAAAACTGTGACAAAGAAGGCAAAACTTTTCAGCCTGTCCTTGCACAACATAGTGGGACATGTCTGCCTTTATGACTACTTTCAATCCACAGACCTCACATTTCAGCCTTATTTCACTTACATCTTCCCACACATTTGAAATTAAAGCTGATAAACCAAAGAATCATACATTCAGTAAAACTGTGACTTTGTGGCATTAGGTTAGGCTACTGTATTTACCAACATGGCCTAAAATTGAATGGAATACACATTGTTATAATAGCTTACACCTAGACATAGACCATCATGACTGTGGTGGTCAGCTCCACTGCGTAACTGCCATAACCTATTAGGCAGAACATAGGGGTGGCAAAGAGCCATTATGGATGGGGAGGCAGAGATGTAAATTAAATCCTGTGGTACTAGTTGAACTCTGGTCTTACATCAGGAAATAACCACTTCCTGAGCTGTCATTACTCACAAACAGGTATGTTAAGTTTTGACTGTCACCGTGGCACAAAAATTTGACCAAAATTTGACTAAAATTTTAAATTTTGAATAGTTGTATTTGTTTGTTTTTCTTTGCCCCTGTCCTCACTCATAGTCTAGCACAGTAATATGGCCACTCCTGCTTTCTAGTATAGTCTACAGGAAGTGAAGTAAGAACATTGTTACTAAATAGTGTCATACAGAAACACACACAGAGAAGCAGAAATGTGTGTGCAGATATGACATTCTTTCATTCTTCCAATTTCATCATGAATTTACCTTGATTACATTTTACTAGTTTGCAGCTGTCCTTGTGGCTGCATTTTACCAAGCAGGTTCATGTAACAGTAATGCCAAACTTGTGTTTAGGAGGTGCCTGGCTCAAGTTTGGATGAGACAGTACCTATACTAATTGAGGTTTTCTGTAATTTTCCTCAGTCATTCCAGGACATTACACCAGTTTGGCCAGAACTGTTTCTTTCCTGTGCCATTCTGATTCATAATTTGTCAAGTCATTCCACCATTTGGCATGAGATGTTAACAGCAACATAAAATAAATCACTAGAGAAGCAAGTTTAGTAGCAGTGTGTCCATCTGGTACATTTACCTGTATGTGGGATGGCCTAGTAGAAAACTTGAACCTAAGTTAGTATCTCTTTTGATTATAGTTGTGTGTGATATGTGTTACAGTCATCAGTTGGAAACTACACACTGGGACCATCCCAAGATGATTGAGCTAATGAATTCTCTCTCTGACCTCAATGAAGTTCGCTTCTCAGCATACAGAACAGCCATGAAACTAAGAACAGTGCAAAAACGATTATGCTGTAAGTATATGAAGGATATCAGATTTCCTTTATGTTTGTCACTAGTTCTGCCATGTTAAATTGTTAAGAATGAATTATATAAAGTATGAGTTTTAGTGACTGGATTATTTTATAACTCATATTTGTTATCAGCATTATGTTTACATCCAAATACCATACTGCACCCAAATTGGTCAAGAAATATGGATGGTACATTTATTTGTGTCCTGCAGTGAAGTGTTGATTTCAGTGAACACACATTCATGAAATTTATAATTCCATACCCTCATTATGTTCAGGCTTGCAATACCAAATTGCATCATAGTCGAGAAATGTAGAAATGATATATAAATTTATTTATGCCCTCAAGTAAAGTATAGCTTTTACTGAATATATTTTTTATGAAACACAGTTGCTTACAAGTATAATATTTAGGGCAACAAGACTGAACTGCAACCAGATTTATTATTAAATGTGAACATTCCTGGTAGATTTTCATTTATGCCCTTAAGTGAATTATGACTTATTGCATGGACTTTCATAAAACTCGTATTTGGGTAACGGCATGACATTTAGATTTCCAGTACAGAATTTTGGCTATATTGTTTGAGAAATAGGGAAATACAGGTGGAAATCCATTTATGCCCCTGAGAAAATATGGCTGTTTCCACATGTAATTTCTGGAAACTTATGAATGGTCAACAGCACTATGTGTAAGTCTTGAATACTAAATTTCAACATCTGTGTTAAATTGCTCTACATTGAGAAGATTCTTATGAAGCTTACAATTGCTCAGTGGCATTATGAGTAAATGTGTGCCAAAGTTTACCCAATTCAGACGAAAAGTGTAGAAAGAACAGGGAAAATGTTATTTATGCCCAGAAGTAAATAATGGTTTTTACTTTATGGGTTGTCATACAATCATACAATTGAATTTTTGTTGCTTATATCTGGAAGTATGTAATTTTTATGTAGATATATTATGCATGTACATTAAAAAACATTCTATCAGGCTGAATTTTGAGGTTATGTATGACCAGTATGTGTAAGACACTAACATCATTGTATACATATAAATGATAAGTTTTTCAAAGGAATATAGCAACATGCTGTGATAATAGTGTTAGCATTCTATAATGTATGTACAGAATGTGAATAACAAAAAGTGGATTAAATGGTGTGACCATATGAGAAGAGCTCAGGATGCAAAGATCCAAATGCTTCTCAATGTTATATTATGTGTTCATTACCTGTTTTCCTGTTGAAAAATTGAAAGACATTCTCATCATAACCATATGGTAGAAACCAGCAGAATCATAACCCTGTTTCCGTGGTTACCATAGTTGCTGCTTTGTTAGGTATGTGACAAGCTAATAAGAATGTCACACTTTGTTTGCTCTGTTTATGACAGCATATGTTCTGTGTAATGTAATCTAATGTAATGTAATGTCTGAGGCCAAAGAGACAGTTGAAATGTAGCATATCAGACATGTAGTGTTGTGTGCTGTCTCTGATGAAACAGATGAGCAGTGAGCATATAACACAGCATAGTATGATTGGGAGGCAGCAATCTGAGATATGAAATTAATGTTTGGCTCTTAGAATCAGGAAATGTTCAATACTAGAATCTGTGGGGTAGCACACAAGAACGTTGCAGCAGCCCATCATGGTTAGTAATTTAAATAAAATGACATTTTAATTATTTTATGTTACGGAAATCATATAACATTGTCAACAAGTTAAATTCATGTTGGTAGGTAAATGCTTTAATTGTAGCCAGAGATAATGGATACATTTAGCATGAAGCTGTTTGCGTAACTGAATCATTATGTATACCACTAATTGTTGCTGTTGTTTTGCTATTTCTGTTTCTAGTGGATCTCCTCAGTCTGTCAGCTGCCCTTGAGTCATTTGACTCTCATGGTTTGCGAGCACAGAATGACAAATTGATTGATGTTCCTGATATGGTGACTGTCCTCTCTTCCCTCTATGAACTGATTGCAGCCGATAACCCCAGCCTTGTTAATGTGCCACTCTGCCTTGACCTCGCCATAAACTGGCTGCTCAATGTTTATGACAGGTGATCCATTTGCTTTCTTTGCATAGTCATCATGACTGCATAAAATAAGTAACATTTCTTAGTGATCTAATTACTATATCTCTTCATAATTCTCTGTATCTTTCATCTTATTTCCTTTCAGTCAACGCACAGGACAAATTCGAGTTTTGTCTTTCAAAGTTGGACTAGTGTTACTCTGCAAAGGACATCTTGAAGAAAAGTATAGATGTGAGTATAGTATACCTGAACTGTGTACCACTTCACAAATGGGATTTCTTATTTGTAAACTCTGATCACATATATGGCATTCCAATTGTAATTTGAAATGGCATGGTTTCTAGATTTATTCCGGCTGATTGCGGATCCCAATCGTTTAGTGGACCAGCGCAAATTGGGACTGCTTTTGCATGACTGCATTCAGGTGCCCCGACAGCTCGGTGAAGTAGCAGCTTTTGGAGGCTCAAATATAGAACCCTCAGTTCGCAGCTGTTTTGAAAAAGCAGGGAAAGATAAAACTTCCATAGAGGTGAATATCATTTACGCACAATAAAAGTTAATATTTCCACTTTTTGTAATTATATATGGCGTGCCCAAGTGAAAGTGGGACTGTTAAATTTATGCAAAGGTTTATTTAGTTTAAATGTTCATGAAGAATAGTGTCAACAGTTCCCTTGCTCACAGACAGGCTGTCTGCAATCT
>Ga0123355_10005261_pt1 | contig 18895 bp, 15 predicted proteins | sample TergutEmb28metaG_3_FD_89872 | JGI IMG/M metagenome (GOLD analysis project Ga0123355, IMG submission 89872) | Embiratermes neotenicus P1 segment gut microbial communities from Petit-Saut dam, French Guiana - Emb289 P1 | ecosystem: Host-associated > Arthropoda: Insects > Digestive system > Gut ... | reverse complement strand
GAGCCGTCTGAGAAGATATAGGCCTGATCGAACATCTGCAAAGTGCCAATGATACCCGTCAGCAACACAAAGGTGGTAATGGGCCGGAGATAGGGGACTGTGATCCGGAAGAACTTCTGCACCACGTTTGCGCCGTCTATACTGGCGGCCTCATACAGGTTTGGCGGCATATCCACAAGACTTGCGATATACAGCGTCATGTAAAATGGGACCGTGGACCAGATGTTCATCACCATAATAACCGGTAGCGTAAATCGTGTGTTCTGCAAAAAGTTGATCCGTTCGCTTAAAATCCCCACATCCAGCAACATATTGTTGACAGGGCCCTGGATATTGAACATAAACATAAAGATCAAAGTCAGGGCAGCACTGGAGGTCAGGGTGGGCAAAAACAAGACACTTCGAAACAATTTCCGCCCTCTTATGTTACTGCTGAGCACATAGGCCAAAATGAGCGCCAGCATGGTCTGGGCAGACACCACCACGGCGGAAAACGTCAGGGTGTTCCGGATGGCCCGCATGGCCGTGAGATCCATCCGCAATCTGATGAAGTTCTCAAACCCTACAAATTCATAGGTATTGTGAAATAAATTCACCCTGTGAAAAGATAAATAGACGACAAAGAGCACGGCCAGACAGAGGAATATCCCAAGGATAATAATCGACGGCGTGACAAGCAGATACCCCTGGACCCACTCTTGTTTATGGCGCTTTAATCTAAACATTCTCCCTCGCTCCTTAAAAGAGATCGCCCCGCATGTTCCCCCGCCGCAGGCGGGGAAACATGCAGAAAATAACTCTAATCAAAAGGATATGGCAGACAGAATAAGGGCACGGCCCTTATTCTGTCTGCCTTTCAGCTCCTTGATTCTATTCGCCGATTTGGAAGTTGGCCTGCTCTTCTGCCATTCTCATGGCATCTTCTACGGTCATGTTGCCCTGCACTGCCTCCAGCAGGAAGTTCATATACTCGCCATTGATGATGGAGCCATAAAGCCCTATGCTCCAGGGAATTGCGTGCTGGACTTGATCCAGGTGGATTTGCAGGAAGGGGTCCGCCGCCACGTTGATTTTATCGGCTACGTCTTGTCTGGAGGGCAGGACGCCGGTGGCACCGGTGAATATGGCCATGCCGTCTACGCCCGTCGCATAGCGAATCCACTCCAGGGCCAGGTCTTGGTTTTCAGAGTCTATGAAAATGCCATAGCCCACGGTGAACATCATGGAGCTGACCTCACCTCTGAAGGAGGGCATGTTCAAAACGGCAAAATTCACATCGCTAAACTCTGTCTTTAAGAAATTGTACACCCAGTTACCCTCGTCCATAATGGCAACTCTCCCGGCGCCAAAGGCTTCGCCGTTCCAGCCCAGGCCCAGATCTTGGGGTCTCTGATATGCGCCGGTGGCGATGAGATCCATAATGAGTTGGAAATTTTCGATCACGCCGGGGCTGTTCAGATTTGCACGGCCGTCGGCCGTGGTAACGCTGGCACCGCCCCGATTCAACAGGTGCAGATTTCTGGGAAGTTCTAAGTTATAGGACATTGCCGTCACAGCGCCCGCACCGTATTCCACATCCAGCAGAGCCTGAAATTCAGGCAAAAAGTCTATGAAATCTTCCCATGCGGTGGGGATATCTGTCACAGTGAGGCCTGCATCTTCTAACATATCCAGATTCACATACAGGGCCAATGTGGAAAAGTCTTTGGACACGGCATACAACTGACCGCTGGTGCCCACAAAGGTATCTATCAGGCTTGTATAGAATGCATCTGCGTCAACCGCCTGTCTATCCAGGGGCGCTAATACGCCTAGAGAATCAAAGAACTCGAACACATCGGCGTTCACATAGAACACGTCGGGGGCTGTCCCTGCGATAAAGTCCGCTTGGATTTGGGTGTTGTAGTCTGTGTAGACCCGGAAGGTAACGGAAGCGCCGGTCATGGCTTCAAAGTTGGCCTGCATTTCTTCCATGGCGCCCATTTCCGTGTCATTGCCGCCCCAGATGCCGACGACCAATTCACGGCCTGCAAAATCTCCGTCGTCATCGTCATCGCCATTATCTGCGGGAGCCGGGGTTGCCTCTGGTGCCGGTGCCGGGGGGGCGGGCGTCGCCTCCGGGGGCGCGCTGGTACATGCCGCAAAGGACAGTACAAGTAACGCACAGATGAGAATTAAACTGATTTTCTTTTTCATTGTTTCTTACCTCTTTCAAAAAATTTATTTGGAACCTAATTTTTAGGATTTTGCGCAAATACAGTCGAACTCGTCTTGGAATGTGACCTCTTTGCCGCAGATGGAAAGGGTCACCGGTTTCGTCCCCGTGAGATTTTGAACCAATACCCGGCCTTTTGTAATCTCTACGGAGAGCTTCTGTCCTCGCCAGTAGAGATAGAAGTGGAGCCGGTTCCACGTGTTTGGGAGCGCCGGGTGAATCCGCAGTTTGCCGCCCAGCATCCGCACGCCGCCGAAACCCAGGACAGTGGTCTTCCATATACCGCCGATGGAGGCCGTGTGGATCCCGGCGTCTGAGGTCTTCATGTTTTCCCCCAAGTCGATCTTCGCACAGCGGTCAAACAACGCACTGGCCATGGCGCTGTCCCCCATATCCGCCGCCAGAATGGCGTGGGTGGAGAGGGACAGTGAGGAGTCGTGTAGTGTCCGTGCCTCATAATATTCAAAATTGGCCTTTTTGATATCCCATGAGAACAAATCTTCCAAAAGCAAGAATAAAATCAATACGTCCGCCTGCTTGGAAACTTGAATCTCATTCACCTGTTCCAAGTTGTAATCCCGGAAGATCTCTCCCACGTTTTTTTGGTTCTTATACTTTGTCAGATCAATCTCTTTTAGCGTGAGATACGTCTTGTTCTGGGGCAGCACCAGGTCTTCCTTCCTGGGCAGGGGCAGATGGATGCGGTCTAACACGCTGGCAAAGGTCTCCATGTGGGCGTCCAGATTTAGCTTTTGATTCAACCGGTCAAATACACCCTGATTTTCGGCTTTCAGCACAGCGTACTGTTCCATGGCCTTTTGGATGTTCCAGTGGGCCATATAGTTGGTAAACGCATTGTCGTCTACGTGCTCTTTGTACTCGTCCGGGCCCATGACATCGTTGATGCGGTACAGCCCGTCGCTCTCGTCGTACTCTAAGCGAGACGCCCAGAATATGGCGGTGTCGAAGATGATCTCATAGCCGTATTGGGACATAAAGTCATCGTCACCTGTCACCATATGATACTGCCAGACCCCGTATGCCACATCGGCGGAGATATGCTGCTGGATAAAGCCGGACCAGATCTTTGTCCGCTCCCCGGTGACAATGTCGGCGGCGCCCCATACGGGGGTCGTCTCACCGTCTTTTAACCCGGCGGACTCCCAGGGGTACATGGCCCCCGCGTAGCCGTTTTCTCTCGCTTTTTTGTGGGCCCCTGGCAGAGAGAGGTAGCGGTATTCACACAGATTCCGGGCGACCTCCGGCTGGGTGTATGTAAAATAGGGCAGTGTAAATATCTCATTGTCCCAAAATACGTGGCCCTTGTACCCCTCTCCGGATAACCCCTTGGCCGCAATGCTCATTCTGGGGTCGTGGGCGGGAACCATGATCTGTAAGTGGTACTGGGCAAATCGGATCGCCAGTTGGTCGAATTTGTTCTCCGATTCCACCGTGACGGGAACCTCGCTCCATACTAGTTCATCCCATTCTTGCGCATTTTCTGCCTGTAGGGCGTCGTATCCCTTTGCGTACTGCTCTTTGAGCCGTGTCAGACAGGCCTCCTGTATCTCTTTCACCGTCATGTGGGCGTATGCCAGATCGTGAGACGTAGCCACATAAGAGATTTTGGAAATCTCCAACGTCTGGCCCTGTTTCACAGGAATCGTATACGTGCAGTGCAACTGCCGCCGATCCATGGCGATAAACGGCTCCGCCTCTGCGGGTTTGCCGTCAATTGTCACCTGTACCCCGGCGGTCAGGACGAAGTCGATCTTACTCTCTGTCGTAATTTGGACAAACTGCATGTATTTTTTATCGTAGAACCGTTTCTCGCCCTCGGAGAAGTGCTGTACCCCCGTATTGGTCACAGTACCGTCTATTCCGGTTTTGATATAAATCTCCGTATCCGCGTCCGGGGTGATTGATACTTTTTGTCCCATGGTGTGGAGCTCCGCCAGGGAGACAAATCGGCGGAAGTTAAATCGGGCGGAGATGCCCTTGGGGCTCTCCCACCGGACATCCCGGCTCAGCTCCGCCGTCTTTAAATCCAGGCTGCGGCAGTAATGGTGGGTGCGCCCCATCTCCAGATTGAACGCCTCGCCGTCCAACCGAATCTCCATGGCGGTTAAATCTGCGGCGTTTGGCAGTTCTGTCACTTCTGCGTGGTCAAACTGATTATACGTCCCCGCTACGAACAGATTCCGCACCTGGTTCGTATAACTCTCTTCCAAGGCAGAGCGAAGCCCCATATATCCGTTGCCCAGGCATAAGATCGCCTCACATTTGCCTTGATCATCTTTTTGAAAGGCGGTCTCAGAAATGGTCCATGCGTTCTCTAAATCGTACTTCATCGTCGTATTCATGCGGCCTCCGAAAACGTTTTTGTAATTGGCAATAAAAAAATATAATAAGCTTTGCTCTCTATCCCCCGCCTGGGACGGGGGAAGTATTACTTATAAAAATAATAGTTTGAAACGTAAATCAGCACGACTAGCCCAAAGCCCATGAGTCCAATGCTGATAATGATCGGAACAGTAAATATCACCAGAACTACGGCAATCCCCGCCGATATGGGGAGATACAGTTTCACGCTCTTTTTGATATCATTGGTCTTGGAGAATACACGGGCCGAACCGTATCCCGCCGCCCCCATACACAGTGCGCCGATGAGGAGCACCAGGGGATTTAACATCAGTAACGGACTATTTTCCACGGGTTATGCCATCCTCTTCGTCTTTGGGAACCTCCCACAGGAAGATCACTTTGGTATCGGCGATATAGTCGTGGAGCGCTCTGCCTTTGCAGAACATTAAAATGGCACTCACTCCGCCGAGGGCCCAGCCGATAACGGGGATAAAGTAGACCGCCTTCGTCAGCTCCCGGACGCCGATATATAAGAGCGTCGCTTTTTGCCCTGCCGTATCCCGCACGGTCAATCTGCTCAGCATTTTGCCGATAGTCTGCCCATTTGCAGTGGAGATCAATGCGACACCGTAGACGGCAAATAGCATCTGGAACAGGAAATTCGCCTGCCGCTCCGGTACGCCCATAACGCCCAGTAATATCAACTGCACAGGCACCATAATGATGATAAAATCAACCAGTGCTGAGAGCAGTCTCAAGAAATTCTTTGTAAAAATCTTTTTTCGTCCGCTCTTTTTCTCATTCATAATAAAAAGTCACCGAAAACGATTTCGACGTTAGCATAATACCATATCCTCACAAGATTGTCAATGGATTTTTGTTGAAAATGCCTTTTGGCTTTTCACTAAACGTGTAATGTCGTGTTCCTCACGAGCAGTTCATGATTTATGAGAATTCTTCTCGGCGCATATTTTTTCTCCACCATGTTGATCACACACTCCGCCGCTTTTGCCCCGATTTTATAATAGTTTTGGTGTACAGTCGTCAGTCCGCCAAAGGCGTACCGGGAGGTAAATATGCCGTCAAATCCGACAATGGACAGCCCTTCTGGCACTTTTATGTTCAACTCTGATGCCGCCGTTAGTGCGCCGAAGGCGATGAGGTCGCTGGCACAGAATATGGCGTCAATCTTTCTGTATCGCGTCAGAAGGGCTTTCGCCCGCTCCAATGCGTCCTGGGCGGAAAAATCTGTGTATACGATATAGTTGGGATTGAGCGCAATTCCGTTGGACTCCAAGGCCTCTTTGTATCCGGAAAGCCGTTCTTCACTCACATTTGCGGTTCTTTTTCCATTTATCATCGCAATTTCTCTCCGGCCAGTCTGGAGCAGATATGTAACCGCCTCACAGGAGGCGTCTTTGTTGTTTGTCGAGACTAGGCAAATATTCTCTCCCACGATATCCATGTCCATAAGGGCACAGGGGATGGGACTCTGTTTTAATTCCTCGTAATAGGCATCATCCATATTCAATCCCATAACGACGGCACCATCCAGATTTTTATGTCTGCACAGTTCTAAAAATGTCATCTCTTTTTGCCGCAGAGAGTCCGTGGCCAAGAGGATAAACTCATAGCCTTTTTTGTTGCATGTGTTATAGATGCTGCTTATGAGCTCATACATGTATCCGCTCTCATCTCTCTGTTTCAAACTGGATGTCAAAAGCGCGATCGTTTTTTCAGGGATGCCGCCTAAGGAGCGGGCAGAGGCGTTGGGCACATAGTTGAGGGCCTTTGCCGCTTTCAGCACCTTCTCCTTCGTGGCCTCACTCACATCGGAATAGCCATTTAACGCTTTGGAAACGGTTGTAATGGAGACATTGGAGGCCTTCGCCACATCTCGAATTGTCACTCTTTCCACGCAAATCCCCGCCCTTCACTATTTTGTCAATTTTAAAGCCTTTTGTTTTCCTCGCCGACCGCGGGGGAAACCATAGAAAATATAACATTTTTAATTTAATTATATCCCAGCTTGTTTTCGAAAGCAAATCATTTTTTTCGTTACAAATAGTTACAAACACCCCGCAACCGATTGACAGGCCCGTCATAATCTGTTATTTTGCAAAGTATAGATCGAAAATAGGAGGCTTACATATGGCAGGGATCACATTAAAAAACATTTACAAGGTATACCCCGGCGACGTGACAGCGGTACATGATTTCAACCTGGAAATCGAAGACAAAGAGTTCATCATCTTAGTTGGCCCGTCCGGGTGCGGGAAATCCACGACATTGCGTATGATCGCAGGGTTGGAGGAGATCACCACAGGCGAGCTTTTCATCGGCGATCGATTGGTCAACGATGTGGCACCGAAAGACCGGGACATCGCCATGGTGTTCCAAAACTATGCGCTCTATCCTCACATGTCGGTGTACAAGAACATGGCCTTTGCCCTAAAACTGCGTAAGGAGCCCAAAGATGTCATCGACCGCAAAGTTAAAGAGGCGGCCAAGATTCTGGACATTGAACACCTCTTACAGCGGAAGCCCAAGGCCCTCTCCGGCGGTCAGCGGCAACGTGTGGCCCTGGGTCGTGCTATGGTGCGTAACCCGGCGGTCTTCCTCTTAGATGAGCCCCTGTCAAACCTGGACGCCAAGCTCCGTACCTCCATGCGGATGGAGATCTCCAAACTCCACAAGCGCCTGGGGACAACTTTCGTCTACGTCACCCACGATCAAATTGAGGCCATGACCATGGGTGATCGCATCGTGGTCATGAAAGACGGCTTCATCCAGCAGGTGGACACGCCCCAGAACCTGTACGACAGCCCCTGCAACCTGTTCGTAGCCGGTTTCATCGGCACACCCCAGATGAACTTCATCGATGCGGTGGTGGAGAAGACGGACAGCGGATTCGCGGCGAAAGTCGGCGATACCGTCATCCCCTTCCTCCCCGGCAAAGTGGCAGACGACACCATCTCCCGCTATGAGGGCAAAGAGATCACCATCGGTATCCGTCCGGAGCACCTCCACGCAGAAGAAGTGTACATGAATCAGGCCTCCACAGCGACTATTGAGGTAGACGTGGATCTGGCAGAACTCATGGGCGCGGAGATCTATCTGTACTGCGTGTGGAACGGCCTGAACCTGATCGCGACAATCCCGCCCCGGACCAATCCGAGGACGGGCGAGAAGTTTAAGCTGGCCATCGACTGTGCGAAACTGCACCTGTTCGATAAAGAGACACAGCAGGCCATTTCTTAGTACAGAGATGAAAATTACCCACGAGACTTTTGTCTCGTGGGTAATTTTTTCGTCTATTTATTTAGTAAAATAACGCCTGCCGAAACGGACTGTTCTCGTTGTGGAGCAAATATCGCAGTGGGGCGTAAATATCCGTGGAATTGTTGCCATATCCCACTGCACGGCCAATGACGTATCCCGCCAAAAATGCCCGCCAGCTCCGATAGATGCGGGTTGCGTTATGGGCGGCGGCTCGCATAATCTCCCACGCCTCGTCCTCTTCTAAGTATCCCGCTTTTACGCTGTGGCGGGCGATCAACCCTGTCCGCCCATAGTCCCACGCAGCGGTGGAGCGGATCCAAGATAGCTCCGCCTCGGTATAGCCCAAATCCATCAGAACCTCTCTGGCGACCTGATAGCTATCCAATCCCGCAATGATCCTTGGCACCGGGACGTTCCACAGTCCAAGTTCCTCTATCTGATAATCGCGCAGGCCCACCAGGTGCTCTAGCGCCTCTTTTTGAGAGACCAAATGAAGCGCTTTATTCAATATAAGATTTTGATATATGGGATCAGCCGCAGAGGTGTGCCCCTCTGCAGCGGATAGATATTCTGCAACGTGTACCGCCTCTTCTCGGCCTGTGATGCCCCACCACTCGTCCAGCAATTTGATCGCCGCCTGCCGATCCGTTTTCATCTGAAAGGTGCGACAGGATTCCAGGTTCATGGTAAACAGTACCGCCCCAAAGGTCAGCAATCTCTGTTGTTCTATTGAAATGGGATAATCGGCTTCCAATTGGCGCATTTTTTTAGAGTGCAATGCGGAAGTAATCCGCTTCATCGCAATTCTGTCAATCAGGCCATAGTATTTTGGCACAACAACACGCCTTTCAATAGCGGCTCTGGCGCAGTGCGCCAGAGCCGCTTGACTTGTGATCTGTGATTAACTTTCTTGTGCTCCTCCTCCCCCTGTATCAGGGGCAGGAGCGCCTATTGGAGCGGCGCTTGATCCCGTTTTCAGCCGCGACCACGCATACAGGGCCAAAGAAATGGCCACGACGCCGTAGGTGATAAAGAGCCGGAAGAATTCGCCGTGCTGGGAATCTCCCATCAACTGTGCACCCACGTTGGGCGCGAGGAAAATCAACGTGTGGAACAGCACCACGCCCAAAAGCGCATTTTTGATCCCGGCGGACTGGACCGACGCGCCGCCGACCAGAAGCGCGGCAACGGTATAGAGCCCCACTGCCGGATGGGCGCCGTACATGGCCATAGTCCCCATGTTCTGGAGGAAGATGAGTTGCCCCCAGCAGGCCAGGGTCGTGGACATGATAATGGCGATAATCCGCACCCGGTTTACATTGATTCCGGCGGAGGTCGCCACGGCCCGGTCTTGCCCGACTGTGCGCATATTTTGCCCCAGTCTGGTATTCAGGAACCATCGGATAAAGAAGCAGGCCCCGATAATCAACAAGAACGTGAGCACTGGCAGACGCACGTGCATAAAGGCCACATAGACCGCTGGGATCCAGGTGATCCCATAGGCCACGGCCGCCAATCCAATATAGAGGATAGGACGCAGGGGCATCCCCGCTTTCTTCCGGATCGCTTTTTCCTGAATGATGTGCCACAGTTGGAATGCCGCGACGAGAATCGCCGTCCACTCCACCGCATAAATTAAGCGCAGGCGATCCGCCAGGAGAAATGCGTGAACTACCGGAATATAGCTCGCCCCCCAGAGAATCGCAACGGGAACGAAAACTTTGGCAATTTTCAGGAGACCCAGGGCCTTCTTTTTGATGATACGGTAGACAAGCATCAGCACGGAAACCGCGCTCACAGCGTAAAACCCAATGTCTATAATCCGGAGCATAGATACGTTGTCTACAGCCCCTGCGATGTTGCCTTGCAAGTTGATGTTGACCATAACGCCAACACCTGTGGGTAGGATCAGGTTGTGTGCGGCGTTGGGAAACCAGTTCGTCATCATATCGACGGTAATGAGTCCGCCCATGACAAAAAGGAAGAAGAACTGGTACAGGCCGTCAGAGAAAAAGCCTGCCACAAGTCCGCCGATCATCTCCGTACCCTTCATTTTGTTGAACAGCTTGCCCACCAGAAGTCCGAAGAATACCGCCAGCGGTGTGGCAACAGCCCAGGCGGTCATAAATCCGAGGAATCCCTCTCCGCCAAAGAAGACCACCGCAAATATCCCGGCCTGGGCGGCGATGGCGCCGACGACAATACCGAAGTTAAGCCCCAATCCCGCAACCACGGGGATTAAGAGCGCCAGAACCAGAAGCGTACTCCGTCCCATCCGCATGAAAATCTCTTCCAGAATAAACGTGGGCGAGAACGTGGTAATCCAGAGCGCAAATGCACACAAGATCAAGAACAGTACCGTCACGCAGTTTTTGATGAGGAAGTCGCTAATCCGTTTCATATCAAGGCTCATCGTGCCACCTCCTTTGCTTTTGTCAGCGCATAGAGGATGATCCCGTTTGAGATGACAATCCGCGCAATTTCAGAGAGGTTGCCTTCCGGTACCAGCTGATTCGCCACCGCAGGCCCTGTGACCAGGATCCCCTGGAACAGGAACGTACCTAAGAGCACGTTGAAAATCCACGCCCTGTTGATACTGGCCCCGCCGATCAGAACGGCGGCCACTGTGGTAAAGCCCATAAACAGGGGCGCGCTGTACATCTGCAAAAAGCCAAAGCTCTGGGCGTAGATAATAATACCCACGGCGCCCAGCATGGTGGAAATTGTCGTGCCTAAAATCCGCATCCGGTTCACGTTGATCCCGGCGGCCTTGGCAAAGTTGGGATTGGCTCCCGCCGCACTCATCATCATGCCGGCACGGCTCCGCATAAAGAGCCAGATGATCAGACAGAACAGGAAAAACACGAGCAATAACCCCGTGGGAATAATCAATCCGCCGATGGAGACCGCCCACAAATGGTTGAACACCCGAGAGAAGTCATCGATCAAACTGATCTGTACCCGGAGTCCGGCGCCTGCAATGGGCCAGATGGATGTCCCCGCCCGGAAGGGCAGAACCAGCCACATGATGTTAAAGAACGCGACCACGGAGAATCCCACATAGGTAGAGATCATCATCTCGCTGCCCTTGACCCGGTTGAGGAGCATCCCGTAAAGGATTCCGAAGATAGCGGCAAAGAACAGCCCGATAATCATGGCCACAATGATCTGGACAACCACGTCTGCGCCGGGCATCTGTCCCACATAGTTGAAGAACCCGTTCCCGGCGATTTGCTCATAGTAATCGGCCAGATGATCCAGGCCTTCGCCGGTGGGGGCAACTGCGGCGTCTGCCACCTGTTCTGCTCCCCTATCACCGGATCCGAGCCCTAGAAAAGCCCCGGCGGCCCGCAGTTCAATACTGATCAAAGCACCCAGCAGTCCGCCGATGATCCCGATGGATACGCCGAAGTTGGGCCCGATGCCGGACTGGATACTGGGAATCATGGCCAAGACCAATACCCCGTGCATTCCCCAGCGAATGAACACGTCCGTTAGCATCCGCAGGACACTCATCCCGTACACACCTGACAGCACGAGGAGGAGCAGGAAAAAGCCGAGGATAATAGATCGGGCCAGACCGAAGTCTTTTGCCGCTCTTGTAATTCGCTCCATCTAGCTCACCTCCCTGTCGCCGAGTTCACTCATGGCAAGTCCGAATTCCACATCCGGTGCATCGGGTGCTAAAATCCGGGAAACTTGTCCTTCGGTTACGATGGCGATTCGGTCACAAATACTGCGCAGTTCAGCCAGCTCACTGCTGATCATAATGATCGTGAGTCCTTCTTCGTCACGCAGTTGCGAGAGATATTCCATAATCAGTTTCTTTGCACCGATGTCAATCCCCCGTGTGGGCTCAGAGACCACCAAAAGCCGCGGTTTTAGGGTCAGCGCCGCCGCCAGACACACCTTTTGCTGGTTGCCGCCGGACAGACTACCCACCCGCTGTCCGCCGCCGACGCAGCGGATATCTAAAAGTTTGATCATCTCCGCCGCATGTTCCCGGACAGCTTTTGCGTTTAAAAGCTTCCTTTTTAGAAATTGGCGGCGCACAGTCATCGTGTTAAATACGATATTGTGGGCGATGCTGTCTGTCAGAAGCAATCCAACGCCGCGCCGATCTTCCGATACGAAAGCGACGCCCTTGCTGAGGGCATCTCCCAGTTTTGCAAACTGGAGGGGTTCGCCGAACACCTCTACTTCCCCTCGGGTGGGAAACATACCCATCATCCCGTTGGGGATGCCGACTTTCCCCTGACCCGCCAGGCCGCCGATGCCGAAAATTTCACCTTTCCGGATGTCTAAGTCAACGCCCCGGACGGTCTCACCCGGCATATTCACATATAGATCCCGGATTTTTATAGCGATCTCAGCGTCTTCGCCGGGGGCAAAGCTCTCTTCTTTGTCATCTACCAGTTTTTCAATCCGCCGCCCCACCATGAGCTGGGCAATCTCCACCACATCGGTGTCGGCGATTGGTTTTTCGGTCACAACCTCCCCGTCACGCAAGACAGTCATCCGGTCGGCGACCTCCATGACTTCGGACAGGCGGTGGGTAATAAAAATAACTGCGATCCCTTTGGCCGCAATTGTCTTCATCACGGCCAGCAGTTGATCCGCCTCGCTCTCCGTCAAAACAGCCGTTGGCTCATCGAACACCAAGAGCTTGATATTTTCTTTGTCAATTTCCCGTGCGATCTCCACAAATTGCATGTAGCCCACAGGGAGACCCGCCACCCGCGCATATTCGGCGATGTCCATGCCGATGGTGTCCAGCGCACGGCGGGCGTCTGCGTTCATTTTGACCCGGTCTAAAGTCTCCAGGCTTTTACCGACCACGCGGCTTGCCAGGTTGGGGAGGGTATCCTCCCTGCCCACCTTGATATTCTCCGCAATGGTGAAGCCGGGAATGAGCATAAATTCCTGATGCACCATCCCGATCCCTGCGGCCATGGCATCGGCGGGCGAGTGGAAATGAACCACTTCCCCGTCGACTTTTACACTGCCCTGAAATCCGCCTGTCTCGTGGATCACCGACATGCCGAATAAGATGTTCATCAGCGTCGATTTTCCCGCGCCGTTTTCGCCCACCAGGGCGTAAATTTCTCCCGCGTTCACGGACAGAGACACGTCTTTGAGCACGACGTTTCCGCTATAGTCTTTCGTTATGCCGTCTAATTCCAGCACCCGTTTCGCTTCCACAAACTTCTTCCTCCATCCCACTAAAAACGCCATGAAACTGCCGGGGAATTGACCCGGCAGTTTCTGGCAGTATGTATTACAAGAGTAAGGCTTAGCCGAAGTTGACGAAGTCGCCGAGAATCATGAACATGCTGTCTAGTGTACCGACCACGTTCCGCTCGGGGATGCCGTCTTCGTCTAATACGGGCTCACCGTCTTCATCTAATACGGGCTCCACAATCTCAAAGTTTGTGATGCTTCTGACTTGGGAGTTGTACTCGGCAAGCACTTGATCCAGAGCCCAACGGACAACTGTGGGATCAAAGCGGCCATTGGTGCGGCCTTCCAGATACTCAATGGCGTAGGCGACACCGGCTTCGATGTTCAGCATGTTGACGGGCACACCCCAGTTGGAGATGCGGCCAGTCATACCGGCGGCGGCGACTGCTTCGTTGATCCGCTCAATCATCCAGGGCACATCGCCCTCGTGGCCGGTCACGTCGATGTTAAAGGCCGCAGGCATTGCGTGGAACGGGCTGGGGCAGCAGGGCTGGGGATAGATTGCACCCAGTTCCATGATGCCGCGGATCAGTGGTTCCTGCATGGCGCAGTTGGTGGAGAAAAATGCCGTATCCACACCGTGTTCTGCAATCTGACGGGGTACATCTTCTACGATGAACTGCTGGGCGCCGGGGATACCGGCATCGCCAGTTGGGTCTGGTGCCATGACATCGATGAACTCAATGCCGAGACGCTCCGCTGACTCTCTGAGCAGGGCGTGGCGGCGGGCGATCATCTCAATGCCCAAGTGACGTGGGAAAGAGTAATGGATAAAGGTGGTCGCACCCTGTGCGTAGGCCTGCTCCATGATGGCGGTCCCCATGCCGATATCATCGGACTGGAGAATCACGTCTGCCACCTGTGCCAATTCCAGGGGCGGCTCTGCGATGGTGCCCACCACGATGAGCAGATCAGGGTTGCGATCCCGTGCTCTCTGCAGAGCGGGGAGGGAACCGATGACTGCCTGGTTGAACACAATGGCGTCCACACCGGCGTCTACCAAACTCATGGTCTGTGCGATAGTGGTCTCAATCTCCTCGGAGAAACGGTCGGGATAAGTAACAGTCATAATGCGGTCGGCGCCGTGGCGGTTGAGCATTTTTTGCCCAGCCATGAACTCTTCTTCGCCCTGGGAAACCGTACCAGTTACGATGCCAATCTTCCACTCGCCTGCTTCAATAATTTCCGGGCCATTCTCATCCGCATCGGGATCCGGCGTCGCCTCTGCCGCGGGGGCGGGGGTGGGGGCCGGTGCGGCGGGTTGCTCGGCGCGGCATCCGGCGAAAACCGGAAGGATCATCAACAATACCAAACCGATGCATAGTAGTCTCTTTAACATAATCTTTTTCCTCCTCTTTTTTCATATGTGAACACATCCGCAGATGCGCACAATGCAGTTTAACGCTTTAGCTCAGCACCTCAATAACTCAACTGCGTATAAAAGATATTATAATAAGATGTTGTAATCTTGTCAATAAAAAAATAATCCATTTTGCAGTTTTCAGGCGAATCTCTTGCACTGTATAATAGTTGCGCAAAATAAAATACGAACAGGAATACTTCCCGTCCGCATAAGCGGCCTTGTCCGATTTTGGCCTTATATCTCTTTTTTCTGAAACGTGAGGAGAATTGACGTTCCGACCCCAATTTCCGATTCGATCTGCACCTGCCCGCCAATTCCTTCCATGATCTTTTTGACAATAAACAACCCGAGACCGCTATCGCCTGCTGTTGCACCCGTGCCGCCCCTGCTCATCTCCACTTTATAAAACCGGTCAAATATATGCTCCAAATGCTCCGAGGCGATTCCGCAACCGGTGTCAGATACCGTTACGGTCACCGTTTCTTCCGCCATTTTAGCTACAGCTGTCACGCCGCCGTTTTTCGTGTGCCGGACGGCATTATAAATGATGTTATCAAACACACTCCATATCAAGGATGTATCAAGATAGACGAACACATCTTTTCCGCTGCCGAACACGTCCAAGGACAGCCCAAGGCTCTCCAGGTAGTCGCCGTATTTTTCCTGTACATCTGATAGCACACTGTTCAGCGATATCCATTCAGGCTTGAACATATCTTGTACAGCATCAATGCGGGTAATTTCGATCATATTTTTAATCAAGCGCTGTAAATCAAGGCTTTTGTTGTAGGCAATCCGAATATCTCGGAAATATTCAGGATCGTCTGGCGAGACATCAAGCAATTTCTCAAGGCTAATGCTCAAAACTGTAAGTGGCGTTTTAATGTCATGGGAGATATTAGAAATCGCGTTCCGCACAATTTTCTGCAAGCGGTGGGATTCTTCGCTCTCAGCCAAATAATAATTAAAGGACTTCCTATGCGCTATTCCTGCACAGATTAGCGCAATAAAAATTGTATACAAGTGTGCGTCAACATCATGGGTCATGTTGAGTATAACGGCCCCTTGAACGATAGCTGGGATTACCGCACACAAAATCAATGGCCATAGCCTTTTTCTACGCACTACATCAGAACGCCGGAAATCCCAAACTAGAATCATCACAGTAAACGCCAAACACATGACAGGGTATATAATTACAAGGGGAAACAAAACACCGTGGGAAACGTCCCAGTGTAAACCCCCGATGCCAACTACGAGGGAGCGCAAATGTATAGATGTATAAATCAAGTTGTGCCACTCAGTCGTCCACATAAGCGCAATCAGCAAAAACGCAGACGCAAAAACTGTGATATTGATCCATTTCGACACGCGATATTCACAATATTTCTGCGCATACAAAAAAAGCACGGGCGGCATTAAAAAGCCGCCCAAAGATGACAGTCGCAGACTGAGTATAGCACCATCCACAGTGGTCGCCATCGTTTGGAACAAAATGCCGAGCCCGTATATCAGGGCGCAAAACAGAAATACCACAAAAAATTCCCGTTTTGAATTTTTAAGTTTGGTAAGGATTCGGAGCATGAAGAGCCCCAGCCCAATCAATGCCAGTAGATATACACTAACTGTAATCACTTGGCCCATGTCACATATTCTCCTTGGCATCGGGCCGGACAAAATAATAGCCAAATTTATAGTGGTTTTCAATTGTTCCCAGGTATTCTTTGGCGAAATCCAACTTGCGGCGCAATTTCAAAATGTGGACGGCAACCGTGCCCATATCCTTGCTGTTCTGCCATAGCGCATTGAACAGCTCCTCCCTGGAAAACACCTTTCCCGGGTTCTCAAACAGCAGCAGGAATAATTCAAATTCTTTTTGAGACAAAAATACATTTTTCTCCGGCGTATGCACCATTCTGCTCTCTTTGTCAATCGCTACATTGTCAAAAGAAATCGGTTGCATATCTGTCCGCCCCCGGCGCATGAGTACGTGAAGGCGGGCGGTCAGTTCCTGCAAGCTATAGGGCTTTGTCATATAGTCGTCGCCGCCGATCATCAGACCCTGCACTTTATCTTCCGCGTCGTCCCTACAGGTCAAAAAGATAACCGGCGTATCGGTGATGGTGCGGATGGCTCTGCATAGAGAAAATCCGTCAATGTCGGGTAGCATAATATCCAATATGATACAATCGTACCGATTGGCATTTAAAGATACGATGGCTTTCATGCCCGTGTCAACTGTCGTCACATGAAACCCCTCCGCAGTTAAATGTGCACTATTAACCGCAAGTATTTCCTGATTGTCATCAATAATTAATACATTCGGCATCCGTTGCCCCTCATTTCGCCTTCTTTCGGCATTTTCTGTTTTGCATTTTACCATATTAATCTGTACTTTGCCACTCTTTTTTTCTTATTATTAAAATTATATTAAAAAAGAAATTTTTAATATAATTTAATTACAAAATTACAAAAAATTCCCCCACGGGAAAAGTCCCGTGGGGGAACTGGCGGAGAAGGAGGGAGTCGAACCCTCGCGACGGTTTCCCGCCCTACACCCTTAGCAGGGGCGCCTCTTCGACCTCTTGAGTACTTCTCCATTCGGATCGACTTGCCGATTTATGATACCACAAGCGCTCTGGACAGTCAAGTATTTTTAGCCGGTTGGGATCACCTTATCGCAATAGGTACACACGGTCTCGCCGTTGCGCCCTTTTGTCAAATTAGGCAGATATTCCTCTGTCTTCGTGATACAGCGGTCATTGCCGCACACCCGCGGCGTCAGATCATAGACGGCGGATGCGGCCTGCCTGGGGGTGCGGATCAACCGGTAGAGCAGGGCCATACGGATGAACATTCCGTACCGGGCCTGGTCAAAGTATACTGCCCTGGGATCCCCATCCACATCGCGGCTGATCTCGTCCACCCGTGGCAGGGGGTGCATGATGAGCAGGTTCTCTTTTGCCCGGTCCAGTTTTCGCCGGGTCAGGATGTAGAGCCCCTTGTTGCGCTCATACTCCAGGGGATCGGTGAACCGCTCTTTTTGAATTCGAGTCATGTACAGCACGTCCAACTGGGGGATGGAGGACTCCAGATTCGTGACCTCAATATACCGCTGCCCCCGCTCCCGGAGGGTCTCTAAGACATATCCCGGCATGGCCATCTCCCGCGGGGCGATGAATTTGAACTGGACATTGGGAAACCGGGCCAGGGCCAGGGCCAGAGAGTGTACCGTCCGGCCATTTTTCAAATCCCCGCAGAGCCCCACGGTGATATCCCCCACTTTACCCCGCTTTTCACAGATCGTGGTCAAGTCCGTCAAGGTCTGGGTGGGGTGCATGTGACCCCCGTCTCCCGCATTAATCAGGGGCACCTCCGAGTAGAGGGCCCCCGCAGCGGCCGCGCCCTCAAGAGGCGAACGCATGACTACGGCGTCGGCATAGGCGGATACCATGCGGATCGTATCCGCCAGACTCTCCCCTTTGGCCACCGCCGTCCCGCTGGGATCAGAAAACCCGAACACACTGCCGCCCAAACGCATCATCGCTGTCTGGAAAGAGAAGTTTGTCCGGGTGCTCGGTTCAAAAAACAGGGAAGCCATCACCTGGCCGCGACAGGCATCTACGTATCGCTCCGGGTACTGGATCATATCTCTGCACACGCTGTGCAGGTCCATAAACCACTCCGGTGTCACATCTTCTATGCTCACAAAATGCCTGACATCCACAGCGACTTGTCCCCCCTTTAGCAGTTATCGGAAAAGCCTTTGGGATTATATCACGGGGGGCATCTACCGTCAAGGCAAATTGCGATCAACTATAACTTCTCTCAAGGGGATACAGGCTATACTCTATGACTTCCCCGACCAGCGAGGTGAACGCCTTGGCCGACTCGTTTTCTTCGGACTTACCCATTGAATTTTCGGCGTCAGGCAACGTCTCCCAAATAATCCAGTCGGTCCACACACCGTCAATGATCGCCAGTTGTCGGGTTATGAAACCTTTGCATTTAGAGAGATAATGTTCTTGAATTTGATCAGAAGCCGCCAAGAAATCCTCTGTAGACACACCATCTTTGAGCTTGAAGGATAGAATCATACATGTCTTTTTCCAACATTTAAGCGTGGGGAAATGTTCGGTCATGGCCGCCTTTGCCGTGGCCTCATCCGCAAAAACGTCCGGTACCACATGGGGCAGACAGGCTTCAATTACTTGTTCCATAGTGGCTTCTGGATAGAAAAACGCCCCGTTTTCATAGCAATAGCAACAATAATCGGCATTTCTGCTTCCATCGGCATTGGTTCCGAAATCCTCCGGCTTTTCCAGCGGCATCATACCGCATCTTTGGCATTGCTTGTTTTCCATGTTGGTTTTCCTCCTGTAACGTTGATTTTTTCTTTCAATATCCGTAAGTATAGCGTATTTAATATG
>Ga0123355_10005260_pt1 | contig 18899 bp, 15 predicted proteins | sample TergutEmb28metaG_3_FD_89872 | JGI IMG/M metagenome (GOLD analysis project Ga0123355, IMG submission 89872) | Embiratermes neotenicus P1 segment gut microbial communities from Petit-Saut dam, French Guiana - Emb289 P1 | ecosystem: Host-associated > Arthropoda: Insects > Digestive system > Gut ... | reverse complement strand
GCGGCTTTCTGGACGAAACCTAGCAACGGTTTTTATGTATCGAATGGCATCCAAGACTTGCCAATTCATTGGCATTAGTCTTGAAGCATGCAGATACAATTAGGAGTTTATAGAGATACCCTTTAAAAATATTACAATCAACTCATCATTAATTGCAAACCTTGCTTAATTAATTCATCTACTGAATCCGTTCGATGTTTTAGCGCTGCCTGTACTCGTTTTAATTCTTTCGCACTATACCCCAACGCTTCCAGTGCCTCAAGGGCCTCATCCAAATTGCCACTTGTCGGCATCGCTGTTGAGGTTCCAAGCCCTGAAACATCCAACTTACCTTGCAAATCTAAAATAATCTGACTAGCCGTTTTCGGACCAATTTTTGGAAATTTTGTCAAATACTTAGCGTCCCCTTCTGTGATTGCATTAGCAAGCCCTACCATATCTCCAGTTGCTAAAATTGCACAAGCTGTCTTAGGACCAATTCCTCGCGCACTAATCAAACTAGTAAACAAATCCAATTCCGACATTTCTTTAAATCCATATAAAGATAGGTCATTTTCTGACACAACTTGATAAGTATAAACAGTAACAACTGCTCCAATTTCAAACGCGTAAGGGTTTGCTGTAAACACTTTATACCCGACTCCCGCCACATTAATCGCAACAAAATCCTTTTTGATAAAAACCACTTCACCTTTTAAGAATGCAAACATATTAAAACCACCTTCGTCAAGTATAAGTATAATTATACCATAGATTGGAAAAATTAGTAATAATTACCTACACATGAAGGAGGTTTATTTATGAGCCGAATAAATACTGAGTATAGAGCCAAGTTGCAAAATTCCCATCTAAATCGTGCTAAGTTAAGTACCGATATTGCCGTCTTTAAAGAAGAAATGGAAATTCGCAAAGCATTGCAAAAAGAGCTTGACGAATCAGAGTAAAATATGATACCCTTATAGCATATTAATATGTTTAGCTAAGGAGGCTGTGAAGTGGTAGCTGTGAAATGCTAGTGACATTTCACACTTCACATTTAGTTGTATCCGAAAAGCTGGGAAGTATATTAAAAAATATGTAGTAATAATAAGGAGGTTTTACTATGAAACTCGTACACACATGTTACCGCGTTAAAAATTTAGAAGAATCTGTTAAGTTTTATCAAGATGCCTTTGGGTTTGAGGAAAAGAAGCGTGCCGACTTTCCAGAACATAAATTCACCTTGGTTTACTTAGCCCTGCCAGGCGATACAACTGAGCTTGAGTTGACCTATAATTACGACCATCCGGAGTATGAACTTGGCAATGGTTATGGCCATATTGCGATTACAGTCACAGATTTAGAAGACATACATTCTAAGCACAAAGAGGCTGGTTATGAAGTAACAAAACTAATGGGATTACCAGGTACCCCACCAGGCTATTATTTCATTAATGATCCAGATGGTTATAAGATTGAAGTTATCCGTGGTGGATTTCTTGATTAAGAGGTGATTTCTAAATGGCTACATTAAGCGAGAACTATACTGTATTAAAGGAATTTAGAACTGAATTTAATGCTGACCAGTTTAATGAGAAAGTCGTGCAGGTACTGCTCAAATATGATTTTATTGTTGGGGATTTTGCAGATGATCACCTTAGGTTGAAAGGGTTTTATCATGATCGCCGCCGTGACGTAGATTCCAAAAAGAAAGCTTCAAAAATGGAACGGTATATTAATGAATCATGTAACTATATGTGCCCACATTATATACTCGAAAAAATACGCGCTACACCACAGCGCAAAAAACGAGGTAAATATTATAACAACAAAAAACGCTCTAAAAAGCCGCCCCCTCAAAATAAGGCGGCGACCTCTTAGGCGTTTTTCTTTTTAAGTGCCGCAAAACGTTTGATAGCGACAGGCTGATATATTTGGCAATATGGTGTATTCCTCTTGCTCTGATGAATAAGCATAGGGATGGGATAAAACATGAAGCAGCTTTTCCATTACACTATTATCTCCTGCCTCAGCTGCAGCCAGTGCTTCTTCAACGCGATGGTTTCTTGGAATAATAGCTGGATTATTTTTTTTCATTAATTCTTGAGCCTCGACACTAGAGCTTGATTGTCGATTAAGCCTTGCCTGCCATCTTTCATACCACCCTGAAAACTCAGCACTTTCAGACCCGTCTATAGTCTCATACTGATCAAGTGTTAATAAGCGAAATGTGTTCGTATAATCGGCTTGGAATTTTTGCATCACTTCTAAAAGTTCTTCAAACAACGATTTATCTCCTGATTCTTCATTAAATAAGCCGAGCTTCCCTCTCATTCCAAGAAGCAAGTGATGGTGATATATCTGCCAGAATTCTTTTACCTCTTTTTTAGCTAGTGTAACAGCCTCATCAACTTGTTCATGCAGGAGTGGTAATAATGTTTCAGCAAAACGGGCTAAGTTCCAAACTGCTATTTTTGGTTGGTTTCCGTAGGCATATCGGCCTTGTTGGTCGACAGAGCTAAAAACTGTGTCTGGATCGTATGTATCCATAAAGGCACAAGGACCGTAATCAATGGTTTCGCCACTAAGAGCCATATTGTCTGTGTTCATAACGCCATGAATGAAGCCTACGAGTTGCCATTTGGAAATTAAAGTAGCTTGTCGTTTTATTACTTCTCTTAGTAAGTCGAGGTATTGATTCTCATTCTTGGAGATGGTTGGAAAGTGTCGCCATATTGTGTAATCGGCTAATTTTTTGAGGTCAGCTGGCTTGCCGAAATAAGAGGCGTATTCAAATGTTCCTACGCGTAGATGACTAGCTGCAATCCGAGTCAAAATCGCCCCTTTTAACTGCTTTTCGCGAATAACTGTTTCCCCTGTTTTAGTAACCGCTAAACTCCTTGTTGTCGGAATCCCCAATGCATGCATTGCTTCGCTGATAATGTATTCACGCAACATTGGTCCGAGTGCTGCACGCCCGTCACCGCCACGAGAATAAGGTGTACGCCCTGAGCCTTTCAATTGAACGTCGAACCGCTCGCCTGATGATATTATCTGCTCACCGAGAAGAAGCGCTCGCCCATCTCCTAGCATTGTAAAATAACCAAATTGATGACCTGCATAAGCTTGAGCTAAAGGCCTTGATCCCTCTGGGATCTCACTTCCAGCAAAAACTTCTGGCTGTCGTGGAATTTCTAACTTTGTAGCAAGTGGTTCATTGAATATAACTAATTCTGCATTTCGCACAGATACTGGCAGTTGTTCAGTAAAGAATAACGCTGGTAATTTCAGATAGCTATTATCTAAATTCCATTTTTCTTTGTTCATCTAATCTTCCTTTCTGTTGCAATCTTCACATTGTTCTTAGAATGGTTGAAATGAATAAAGATCATACTTCAGAATGTGAATTGCAGCTGCAAAATTGGCTTTAGCGAAATGACTTGAAGTTAAAGATGCCGAAAATCGTGGAAAAACCGTTGGTTTTCGGCACACTGGCTGTGTCTAGAGTGTCACTTTTTACTTGAAAATCCGCGTTTCGTGACATTTTAGTGTCACGTTCTGCGGGAAAACCTGAGAAAAGTGACACTCAGCATTCAGAGTGTCACTTTTTACTTGAAAATCCGAGATTCGTGACATTTTAGTGTCACGTTTTGCGGGAAAACACGAGAAAAGTGACACTCAGCATTCAGAGTGTCACTTTTTACTCGAAAATCCGAGATTCGTGACATTTTAGTGTCACGTTTTTCGAGAAAACACAAGAAAAATGACACTCAGCATTCAGAGTGTCACTTTTTACTCGAAAATCCGAGATTCGTGACATTTTAGTGTCACGTTTTGCGGGAAAGCCGTTACTTTTCGGCATTACACAGGAAATTCCCAGCTTTAATTTCGCTACAGCCCAAACCAATCCCTACTCTATCAATTCTGACACAACGTCACCAATCGTTTCTTTGATTTCAGAAGTGCTACTGTTAATCGCTTCTTTAATATCTGATGCACTCTTACTTCCATCAGGAATACCTGTGAAATTGATATTCTTTGTTGTCTTCGCTTCCAACCCTTCACTACGGATCATATCACCTAAGTCAATACCAGTTGCATTTTTAATTGTCTCCATTGTTTGAGCCATTAATACTGGTACGTTCTGGCTCACGCCAGAGACACCACTAGCGTCACCACCAAAGATCCTAACATCCCCAATAGATGTTAATGGCTCTGCTACACTACGTGCAACTTCTGGTAATACGCCCACGATCATTTCAGTAATCGCAGCTTGCCCATATTTCGCCATCGCATCAGCCTTCTTATCAATTGCATCTGCCTCAGCTAAACCTTTCGCTCTTACTGCCTCTGCCTCAGCTAAACCAGCAGCACGAATCGCATCCGCCTCTGCCAAACCACGAGCACGAACTGCTTCTGCTTCTTGCTCTTGAGCATGCCTGTCAGCATCCGCTTTAATCTTTTGCGCCTCGGCTTCACGTTCAAATTCAACTTTTTTAGCTTCCGCATCTTTAGTCCGCATAAATAACTGCGCCTCCGCTTCCTGCTCTTGACGATAACGCTCTGCTTCAGCTTTTCGTTTAACATCCGCTTCTAAAGCTTGCTCTTTAACTTCTGCCTCTTTACGTTTAAGCTCTACTTCACGCTCAGCCCGAGCAATATCAGCATTTGTCGATGTAATTTCAATCGTCTTACGTTGCTCTTGCCTTTGGATTTCAAACGCTGCATCAGCTTCAGCTTTCTTCGTATCTGTAACCTTTTGCAATTCAGCTTCACGCACAGATAACTCATTATTCTTTTGAGCAATTTCCATTTGCGATTTAACACGCGCTTCATTTGCCTCTTTATCTGCTGCTGCTTTCGCTACTGCAACATCACGCTCAGCATTCGCTCTAACAATCGAAGCATCTTTTTGAATTTCAGCAGTATTACACATCCCTAAATCTTCAATCAGCCCTTTTTCATCAGAAACATTTTGAATATTGCAAGTTACAATCTCAAGCCCTAATGCATGCATATCTCCACCTGCCGCATTTCTAATGGCTTCACTCAACTTATCTTTATTCTGCGATAAATCCTTTAACGTTAACGTACCAATAATTTCACGCATATTACCTGCTAAAGCATCTTGCGTATCTTTAATAATCTCCTGCGGACTCTTATTTAGAAAGTTCGTCATCGCTCGATGAATCGTTTCAGATTCCGAACAGATTCTGATTTTAATAACTGCCTCAATATTAACATTAATAAAGTCGTTCGTCGGGATAGAGTTTGAACTAACTGGCACAGTTACTTGCTTCAAATATAAGCTATCAGTACGCTCAAAAAACGGGATTCTGATTCCTGCACGACCGATAAGCATTCTTGGTTCTTTTTTCCGTCCAGAAATAACAATCGCTCTATCAGGTGGCGCTTTGACATACCCTGACAGGAAAAATAAAACTATAACAGCGACAATGATGATAATAACAATATAACCTTCCATAATAAAACCTCCAATAAATTTTTATCTGTACTCATTATATCATATTATGCAACATATTTCTACAAAAGAACATGATTTTTTATAAAATTATTACGAATTCACAAAATTTATAGCAATATAAAGAGACCGGAGGTTATCTATATGATATTTTTCTCTCCTATATAAACAAGAAAAACGTCGGATCTGGTGCATATTGATCAAGAGTCGGCATGTCTTCCACGGTACAATAACCTTTATTGACCCAGCCGTCATCATATGCCTTTTCTGTTAACACTTGGAGATGGACATGGTGATACCAACCACCATTATCAGGTAAATCACCAACCCTTGCAAATTGCTCACCTGCAACTAACTTTGCACCTACTTCTGGCAAAGAAGCTCGCTCTAAATGTCCAAATAATAAATAAAAAGTAGTGCCGTTTTCATGACATTTTAGCACAACTAATCCACCATAATTTCCTCTGCCTGGCTCATATTCACTACGGACAACCTCACCATTAAGAGGTGCTAGAACAGGGGTTTGCATTGGGAAATTAAAATCAATGCCCAAATGATAATATCTTTTCTCATCCATCATTTGGGGACACTCACTTAAAATTATCGAACGATCCTCTAAAAATCCGCCAACACTCCACGATGTATTATAGTCAGGATGAATTTTGTTAAACACTGCCTCATTAAATACTGCTTGAGATTTATTTTCAAACTCCGATCTGAATGGACTATCCACCGATAAGCTTATATAAAATGGTGCCTCTTTTTGCAAATCACCAAATATTGGCTTTAACTCTACACCAACTAAACAATATGGAAATGGTTTTGCTATCATCTTTATTCCTCCTGTATTTTTTATGTATTTTTTAAAACAATCCAGACAGTCAATTTACCGCAACTGTCTGGATTGTTAGTTTTTACTACTAGTGCTAATATTCCTACACCGTTCACACACCTACAAATATATACCCACACCAGGTCCAATCGGAAGATCGAAGAACATCCACGCGAACATTAGCAAAGACCATAATATATAAATGACAATGGCAAATGGAATCATTAAAGAAACCAGTGTGCCAACACCTGCTTTTTTATCATATTTTTGTAAGGTGATTAAAATCAATACAAAATATGCCATGACGGGGCTGATACTATTCGTTGGCGAATCGGCAACTCTAAAGGCTAACTGGATGAATTCAGGGGTATATCCCATTTGCATCATAATCGGGATAAAAATAGGTGCAAAGATCATCCATTGTGCGGCTGCTGCCAGAATGAAAAGATTGACAAACGCCGTAAGTAACATAAAGACAATGATAAATGGCACACCTGCGAATCCAATACTTTGTAAAAAGTCAGACAATGAAACTGACATGACAATCCCAATATTTGAAACAGTAAATAAGTTTACAAACTGTGAAGCAGCAAAAGAAAGTCCAATGAAGGCTGCCATTGATGCCATTGTCGTTGTAATATGCTTTGAAACATCGGCACTCCCTTTTATATCGCCGGTTACCTTACCATAAACAACACCTGTTACAATAAACAACACCACTAAAACCGGAACAAGATGTGTAAAAAATGGTGCCTCAGTCATCCTCGCTCCCTCAGCTGGTCCTAGGGGTGCCCAAGATGGCCAAACAAGAAGTGAAAGTACAAAAGCAGTAGCAAGTAGAGCTATTCCAGCCATTTTAAGTGCTCTTTTTTCCACATCAGATATATCTTTTAATTCTGAAGCATCATCATCTGGTAGCTCAGCAGAAGCATTTTTACTATCATATTTACCTAAGCGTGGCTCAACAAACTTCTCTGTCATAATGGTTATAACTATAATGAGCATGACAGTTGAAGCTGCCATAAAAATATAGTTACCCAAGATACTTACTTCATAATAAGGGTCAACCGCATACACTGCTTCTTGCGTGATACCAGCAAGAATAATATCAAGTGGTGTCACGAGAAAATTAGCTGAAAAACTACTAGCAACGCCGGCAAACGCCGCTGCAAGACCAGCTGCGGGATGACGACCCATGCTTTTAAAAAGAACAGCTCCAAGTGGGATAATAACTACATAACCAGCATCTGTTGCTATATTAGAAAGAATCGCAGCCAAAACTAATGCTGCTGTTATTGCTCCCTTGGGTACAGATATAACAAGCTTTCTTAAAGCAACGGACAAGAGACCAGTTTGCTCTAATACACCGATACCGATCATTACTGTAATCACTTGCCCAAATGGCATAAAGCCCATAAAATTCGAAACGGCATTAGTAAATATATGGGCAATCCCAGCGCCACTTAGTAAGTTAAATACTTCCACCCGCTCTGTTGGGTCTTGTGGGCTAGCCACTGACGCCCCAAATAAACTAAGAATAGCAGATAAAATAATTAAGATTACAGTCAAATAAACAAATAACATCATCGGGTCTGGTATTTTATTTCCTACCACTTCTACAAAGTTTAAGAAACGATCGACAAATCCTTTTTTTGCTTTCGCTGTTGAACTCATAATAACATCCTCACTTTCTTATATTTTTTTTTAAAAAATTTATCCTTGTGAATATTTGTTTAGAGCTACTTCAATTATCTACCATATGACTCATCGCCTCCTAAATTCACTCGCAATAATCTCAAGTGTTTGAAGGTTTTCCTAATCGCCAAGCTAAATATTTATAGGGTTATTAAAACGAGCAGCAAAAAATATACTATCCCCCGCTGCTCGTCTTATTAAATTTAGTTAATAAAAGCATTTTAGCATTTTCACGTTGAAATTTCAACCCTTTTTTTAAAAATAGCTGAAAAAAACAGAAAATACAGTGATTTCGCATGATTTCACCCTATAATCGACAATGAATTACAATAATACTTCCGATTTATTCTCCAATTCTTCTGCAAATTCTTTAACCAATTGCTCTTTCTCCAACCGAGACTTCTTCCTAAGCACATACTCATACTTCAAAGCCTCAGATCTCGAATCACATTCCACATAATAAACAAGCACCACAGGACGTCTGCCACGCGTATATTTTGCCCCTTTTGCCGACTCATTATGCTCACGAACTCTCCGAGCTACCTCAGTTGCATAACCTACATAAAACGTTCCATCACGACACTGAAGCATATATACAAAATGTCCTCCATCAGTCACTAGCTCTTTAATCCCGCAAGTTCTGCTGCTGTGAACTGATATTTTTCCATACAGAAATGACAAACCGCTTCGGCTCCATTATCTTCTTTAATCATTTCATCAAGTTCGGCATTTCCTAAAGAAGAAAGTCCTGAAATAAATTTCTCTCTATCACAATTACATTCAAAAGCAAGTGGTAATGTTTCTAAAATTTTAAAATCCCCACCACCCACAAGCTCAGCAATCATATCCTCTGGTGTCATCCCATCGGCAATCATTTCTGTTACTGGAGCTATCGTATTTAAGGATTTCTCCAGCGTGCTAATCGCCTCTTCACTTGCATTCGGCATCACTTGAATAATAAATCCACCTGCAGCAAGAACCTCATTTTCTGGACTTACAAGAACACCTAGCCCAACTGCTGATGGAATTTGCTCCGATTGCGTAAAATAATAAGTAAAATCATCACCAATCTCACCTGTTTGCAATGGCACTTGCCCAGTAAAATAATCCTTTAAACCTAAATCTTTCGTCACATACAAATCCCCCGCGCATCCAACAGCCATCCCAACATTTAACTTCCCTGAATTATATTGAAAATGAACGCGAGGATTTGATGCATAACCACGCACCTTACCATGAGCATTCGCATCAGCAATAATAAGACCAATCGGTCCACCGCCATTAATTCGAACAGTAACCGTTTCGCTGCCTTTTAACATACTTCCCATCATAACCGTTGCCGTTAACGTTCTACCAATCGCTGCCGCTCCCGTTGGATAAGCCTGACTGATCTTATTTGCCTCATTGACCAGAACCGTTGTCCTTGCCGCATAAATTCTAATCTCACCATTAAAGGCGAGTGATTTTACTAAGTAATCTTTCATTTTTAATAAACCTCTTTATCTTTTTATCGTATCTGGTATTGCCAAAAGGTAGCCTAGTGCCCCGGCTCGTAAGTATAGCATAGGAAAAAACAACTCTCTAGGAGTTGCCTCTTTCACTCTTCACTCTCACCAATTCGCATTATAATCCGTATCACCAATACGTGCATCTGGCTGAGTGCCGCCAATTCGCATGTCGTCTTTAACTACTTCTGGCTCAACAATGTCGCTCACAGCACCGCCATTTCCATAATTTGTATGTTCTAAATGACCTTTTTCATTAAGCTCATCAATTTGTTCTTTCGTTAATGTCTCCTCTACAAGTAAGGTTTCTGCTATTAGTGTCATTAACTCGGTGTTTTCAAGTAAAATATTGCGTGTTTTCTCATAACACTCATTAATTATTTCAGCCACTGCCTCATCAATTTTAAGGGCTAAACTATCAGAAAAATTACGTTGTGGTTGACTATAGTCACGTCCTAAAAATACATTCGCACTTCGTTGCTCAAACTGAATCGGACCAAGTTTACTCATCCCATAAACTGCAACCATGTCACGGGCAATCCGCGCCACTGATTGGAAATCAGCACCTGCACCATTAGTAATTTCGCCAAATGTTAACTCTTCGGCAACACGCCCTCCAAGGTAGACCATAATACTATTAAGCATATCTTGTTTTGATTTGATAAACCTTTCCTCTTCTGGAAGCAGCAATGCATAACCACCAGATTCACCACGAGGAATAATCGTTACCTTTTGCACAACTTCAGCATTATCAAGCTTTAAACCAATAACGGCATGACCTGCTTCATGATAAGAAATCGTCTTCCGTTCTTTTTCAGAGAAAACTTTTGACTTTTTCGCTGGTCCCATGATGACACGGTCACTTGCTTCATCAATATCAGGCATCTCAATTTGCTTACGATTCCCACGAGCAGCAAGCAAAGCTGCTTCATTAAGAAGATTCTCAATATCAGCACCACTAAACCCTGGTGTCCTTCTGGCAATATCTGAAAGCTTAACATTAGGTGCAAGCTTCTTATTACGTGCATGAATTTTTAAAATTGCTTCCCGACCCTTTACATCAGGAAGTCCAATAATAACCTTACGATCAAATCGACCAGGTCGGAGCAATGCTGGGTCTAGTACATCCGCACGGTTAGTCGCAGCGATAATAACAATGCCAGAATTTGCGCCAAATCCATCCATTTCAATTAATAGCTGATTTAAAGTTTGCTCACGCTCATCATGACCGCCGCCCATTCCAGTTCCACGTTGACGTCCAACAGCATCAATCTCATCAATAAAGATAATACAAGGAGCAGTCTTCTTAGCAACAGCAAACATATCACGAACACGTGAAGCACCCACACCAACGAACATTTCAACAAAGTCAGAGCCAGAAATGGAGTAAAACGGCACCCCAGCCTCACCTGCAACCGCACGAGCAAGTAACGTCTTACCAGTACCTGGAGGTCCAGTTAAAAGAACACCTTTAGGAATACGAGCACCCATAACTTGGTATTTCTTGGGACTCTTTAGAAAATCAACAATCTCAACAAGCTCTTCTTTTTCTTCGTCATTACCAGCAACATCATCAAAAGAGACACCATCTTGTTTAGAAAGCTGTGCCCGGTTATTACCAAAATTAAACGCTTTATTATTGCCGCGTTGAGTAGAACGAAGCATAGTAAATATAATAATCACCATCAAAGCCGTAAAGCCAACCGATATTAACAATGACCATGGAGTTGCTGGCAATGGCACATGAAGCATACCAACATCATGTTCAAATGTAAGATCAGTAATCTCCCCTAAATGAACATTCGAATAAACATTTAAATAAAACGGAGCTGGTTCCTCCCCGTCATCAACATCATTACGTTCACCGGAAATGCGACTCATCGCATGATTACTATCACCAGTAATTGGTCTAATTCTAATCTCTTCAATATACCCAGCAGCCACAAGTTCCTTAAACTCACTCAAACTAACCTCCGGGGATTCCTGCTCGCCAAAACTTGCACTGCGAACAATAAATGCCCATAATCCAATTGCCATTATTAAAATCAAAATGTAAGGGATAATATTACGTGACCCCATTAACATCGGATTATTATTCCTTTTTTCATTTTGGTTATTGTTATTATTATCCTTTGGATTTCTATTTTCCATCTTAAAACCAAGCCCTCTCATCTACAACTAATAAATTTGCAACCATAAATCCTCATTAGAATTTGGTTTTGTTAAACATACAGGCGATTTTTTGAGCCCTGGAATCCATACCACTTTACCATCAGCATCCACAACAATTGGCCACTTATCTCGCTCGTGGACTGGGATCTTGGCATCGATCATAATTTTCTTTACCTTGGCTCGTCCTGCTGTATTAACCAACTGAATCCGATCTCCCGAACGCCTACTACGCACCATTAAAGGCATGCGTATACCATTATAGCACAAATAAGTTTCCTGTGCTTCATTTTTTTTGTTTTTTTCATTAAAACCTTGATTTATAATAATTTTTCGTCCATCTGGCAACCTAGTAACCGCATTTACCAGTAATTTCAATTCATATCCTAACTGGGATTGCTTAAAATCAGAACTCACAATCAGAACTTTATCATAAGCTTTATGCACAACCGTATCGCTACCAACATCATATGTACCACTAACCGCACCATATTCAAGAAAATCAATCAATCCCAACATGGCGCCCCTCGACACACTAGGTATCAAGCGCATCACTAGGCGTCGCCGCAAACTAGCATGTACAGCTGCAAGCCAAGATAAACTCAGCTCATAACCACACTCCTTCTCCTTCACATCTTTCATTAATTCATCAACCTGAGCTTCAAAGTATGTCTCATCTAATCGTAAGTTATCACTTAAATTCCGAATATGCCTAAAGACATCAGCGCGCTCCTTAATCATCAACGGTACAATCCGCTTTCGAATTCTGTTTCGTAAATAAGCATCCGACGCATTACTACCATCTTCATGGAAGATCAGACGAAAATTTCGCGCATATTCATAGAGATCGTCCTTCTCTATCTCAATGAAAGGACGAATAACTGTCACATCAGCAACTTTTCCAATCGGCCGAATTCCGATTAGGCCAGTTGGTACATCTGTTTTCATTAAAACATCAAGCACAGTTTCCAAATGATCATTTGCATGATGAGCTGTTACAATCTTAGTCGCACCGTAGGCTTTGGCGACACGATCAAAAAATCCATATCGATACTCTCGAGCGTAAGCGTGAAAGTTGCCAGCTCCAACCTGTTTTGGTAAGACATCTTGCGCAAATATAAAGCCACTCTGCTCGGCAACTTGACGGACTAACTCAGCATCAAGCGCTGATTCAGCGCGTCTTGCGTGATCAAGATGGGCAATGACTAAGGTTAACGCAAAATCACTAGCTAATTCTGAAAATAGATGCATAAGTACCATCGAATCAACGCCACCAGAAACAGCCAAGACGACAGTTTCGCCAAGGCTTATCATATCGTATTTACTGATCGTTTCGATTACTCGTGTCCTCATAAGTAATATTATATCACATTTTGTAAAATATATGAACTAGAAGTTAGAAGTTTAAGGTTGAATGAAAAAAAATTTCTATTTTCCATTCTCCGTCCTCTCTTTTCTAATATGTTTATATTGTGCTGCGACAACCATCATGTCATCATTCACATTTCCGTGTGAACTTCTTATTGTATAGTTTAGCAAATCTTGCGTCATCTTATTCACATCATTCCCGATATTTCTAATAATTCGTTTTTCAAAAAGATCGGTATCAGCAAATGTATCAATAATGCCATCACTACACATCACAATCACGTCACCAGGCAATAAGTCAATAACCATTTGATCAATTCCTGCTCCAAGAGCAACACCAATTGGAAGTCCGGACATTTCAATTTTTCGCACAATCTTCCCACGGAGTAAAAAAGTGGAGGAAGCTGCCTGCTTATAAAAATGCGCACGTCCATTTTCTTTATCAACTACGCATAAATCCAAACTAAAGAAACGCTCATCGGTATTAGTTTGTTGCTTTAATTCAGCTATTAAACGAACTGCTTCTGCAACAGGTACATCAAAACTTAACATACACTTTAACACACGTAATGCCAGTGAACTTTCAGCATGAGCCGCCTCACCATTACCCATCCCATCACTAATCGCGATGATTGACTTCCCACTCTGAAAGTTTTCACATAAATAACTATCACCTGAAAGCTTATTTCCGTTCTTGCCAATATATGTGACTCCGTGCTCAATCTTAAAATTGCGCGATGAAGTAACTTGGATTCTCATAGTTTTGTTTTTTATTTTACCAATATTTATTTTTAATGTCTCGCCAAATAATCCTTCCAACTGATCCTTCAACTGTCCATTAAGTAGTGTCGAACTTGGTTTGTCGATAACCATAGTCAGTTTGATTAATCGTGGAAATAAGCTTTTAATTCGAATATCGCTAGCTTTTACTCCAATTTTGCGCATCTTCCCTTTTATCATTTCAACTTGACTGCTTGCATCGTAGCGATCATGGAGCATTTCCGACATCGTCTGATTTAAGCAAAGTAATAATCCTTCAAGCAAAGTTGCTGGTACAATTTGTTTTCCAGTTCCAACAAAATCATTCATCGATTTAATAAGTTGCTGGAAGTTAACAAGTTGAATAAAAAATTGACTTAGTATATATTTATTAAGTTGTTTTTCTTGGGCTAACGCCCCTGCACTGTCTTGTTTGGTAAAAGTTGATTTAACCTTTTTCGTAAGTTCCATTGCAATTCCTCCAAGTTTTCTGCTACATTGTACTAGTAATGACAGTATAACAGTATCTCCTAGCAAATTTTGTCGGATTTTCGCGGCAAAGGAAATCTTTAAAATAAATCGACAGACGAAAAAAAAGAAGATGCTTTCTCAATTGACAGCCTCTACTTTTTAAATGTATTTTATCGTATAAGATGACACTCAAGGAGTCAGATACGAAAAAAAGTAATCCAAACTTCCAACAATCTACCGTTACTGTTTAGTGCCTTAGACCAATCCCCCATTTCTGTGTGATTTTAGTGATGGATAAAAAAACATCCATCACTAAAATCACACGCTGTAAGGCGAAAGCCGCGCAAGCTTGAGAGAATAACTTTGTAGCAATGACCTAAATAAGCTTAAGAGAGATCTCAATCTGATTACCGAAAGGGTAAACCTAGGCACTGAACAGCAACAATCTACCCTTTAAACTCAAATCAATGTTTTTGCATAGTTGTATAATGTGCGAATCATTGCGCCTGTTGCACCCTTTGGACCGAGCTCATGGGCTTTTTTCGTTTCTGATGATCCTGCTATATCTAAATGAATCCAAGGGGTTTCGTCTTTTACAAATTCTTTTAGAAATGCTGCTGCAATAATTGCACCTGGTCCTGCTGGTGCATTTTTTATATCAGCTATTTCACTTGTTTTAAGTAATTTTTGCTCTGGTTTACAAATCGGTAATTGCCATAGTGATTCACCTGAATCTTCGGCTATTTCGAGGAATTGCGCCACAAATTCTTCGTTGTTCGTAAATGCACCCGTTGTGTGATCTCCTAATGCCTTAACAATTGCACCTGTTAATGTTGCTGCGTTGATCATATGTGTTGCTCCTTGATCGGCAGCGTAAGCAAGGGCATCGGCAAGGATTAAACGTCCTTCAGCATCAGTATTATTTACTTCGACTGTCGTACCATTCGACATCGTAATGACATCGCCTGGTTTTAATGCATCACCGCTAACCATATTATCAGTTGCAGGGATTACTAGCATAACGTTAACTGGTAATTTTGCATAAACGATGGCATTAAATGCTCCATACACTGTTGCCGCTCCACCCATATCACCATGCATACCATACATTGCTGATGACGATTTTAATGAGTAACCACCTGAATCAAATGTGAGACCTTTTCCAATAAGTGCTAATACATTATCACTTGATTCTCCTGCCATATATTTCACCGTAATTAGTTTGGGATTTTCAGTTGAACCCTGATTTACCCCGAGGACTCCACCCATACCTAGTCGTTGCATATCTTCTTTCTCAAGAATTTCTGTTTCCAGACCATGCATGCCGGCAAACTCTGCAACAGTGTTTGCTAAAATTGTCGGTGTTAATTTATTTGCGGGCATGTTCATCAAATCACGGGCAGTACCAGTTGCAAATGCAAGTAGTTCACCTTCGCTAAGGGCATCGTGGATATGATATTTTGATTCAATTTCAACTATTATTTCTTCCTGTGATGTATCGTCGGTCTTTAAACTATATGGTTGATGAACAACTAGATGGTACGCTTCAGATGTTGCAAAAGCGAATTTACTGATATTTACGTCACTTGGTAGGAAAGTATCGAGTAAGATGGTTGCATCATAATTTAATTTTTTTATAGCATGACCAATTAGTTTTCGATGCTTGTTTACATCGTAATCCTTTTCTTTACCTAGTCCAATGATATGGATGAGATCATGGTTTTCCCAACCTACCGTTACTGTTGTTAATTCTTTGTATTTTTTTGCTTTTTCATGGCTATTTGCAAATTTGTTTAAAATACCATTTAACGTTTCATCTAATTTTTTATATGTTCCAGTTTCGAAATCCTCGAAGATTCCAACGATTACTGATCTCATAATATCACTCCTTTATCTTTCACGCTAAGATTAATCATACCACACTTTTTTTGTGATTTCAAATAATATCCAAATTAAAGGCACATAATAAAGACTAGGCTTTCGTGTCATAATCAGTTTATAACCTTCTTTAACACAAAATAGCACAAATTAACACAAAATCTGGTTGTAGTAAACTTGTGGTTATGATATAATTTTTTTTGTAGTGTCGGCATTTGTTCTGATGTCGACGCTACCTATGTAAGGAGAGATTTATTAATGATTAGATTAACCGGAAATACATTAACAGTTGACGAAATGAAACGGCTGTTATACACAGATGAGCATGTGGAAGCTTGTTCAATAAGTATGGAAAAAGTTAAGGAGTGCCGTGAAGTCGTCGAAAGAATTGTGGAAGAAGGCAAAATTGTTTATGGCATTACAACTGGATTTGGAAAATTTAGTGATGTTTTTATTCAGAAAAACGATGTGAAGAAACTACAGCGCAACCTAATTTTATCCCATGCTTGTGGAGTCGGTGACCCATTTCCTGAGCAAGTGTCCCGCGGGATGCTCATTTTAAGAGCAAATACACTACTTAAGGGAATATCCGGCGCACGACCACTAGTAATAGAGGGATTGCTTGCCCTTATCAATCACAGAATCCACCCTGTAATTCCCCAGCAAGGATCACTTGGTGCCAGCGGTGACTTAGCCCCATTATCTCATTTAGCGCTAGCTTTGTTTGGTGAAGGAGAAGTATTTTATAAAGACAGACGTGTTCCTGCTACGACAGCATTAAATGAAGCAGGCCTTGAGCCGATTGATTTAGATGCCAAGGAAGGTCTTGCTTTAATTAACGGAACCCAAGCTATGACTGCACAGGGTATTCTTGCCTATGTGGAAGCAGAACAGGTTGCACATCAGGCGGCACTAATTGCTGCTATGACTTTAGAAGGTTTAGAAGGAATAATTGATGCCTTTGACGAAGATGTTCATCAGGCACGCGGATACAAAGAACAAATCGAGATTGCGAAAAAAATCCGTGATATTCTCCATGATAGCCAGCTAATCACACGCCAAGGCGAGCTGCGGGTACAAGATGCTTATTCGCTCCGTTGTATTCCCCAAGTACATGGTGCGACGGATCAAGTACTCAGCTATGTTAAAGAGAAGTTAGAAATTGAAATGAATGCTGCAACAGATAATCCGCTTATTTTTGATCATGGTGAGAAAGTGATTTCTTGTGGTAATTTCCATGGACAACCAATTGCATTGGCAATGGATTTCTTAAAAATCGGAATGGCAGAGCTTGCAAATATTTCAGAGCGCCGCATTGAACGCCTTGTAAATCCGCAGCTAAGTGATTTGCCGCCATTTTTAAGTCCAGAACCAGGATTGCAATCTGGGGCAATGATTTTGCAATATACTGCCGCTTCACTAGTTTCTGAGAATAAAACCCTTGCTCATCCGGCTAGTGTTGACTCAATTCCGTCATCAGCTAATCAAGAGGATCATGTCAGTATGGGGACAATTGCTGCTCGTCATGCTTATCAAATCATCGGGAATGTTAGGAATGTTTTAGCGATTGAAATGATTTGTGCCATGCAGGCTGTAGAATATCGGGGCACCGGTAAGATGAGTAGTGCTACGAGTGAGTTTTATCATCAAGGGCGAGAGGTTGTGCCTTCGATTGTGGCGGATCGTATATTTTCAAATGATATAGAGAATATTTCAGAGTGGTTAAAAAACAAATAATAAAGGAGAAATTCAAATGAAGGATAAATATCAAGAAATTCGTGCACCACGGGGAGTAGAATTGCAGACGAAAGGATGGGTGCAGGAAGCTGCTCTGCGGATGTTGATGAATAATTTAGACCCTGAGGTAGCTGAAAAGCCTGAGGAGTTGGTTGTGTATGGAGGAATTGGTCGGGCTGCTCGTAATTGGGATAGTTATCATGCTATTGTTAGTTCGCTTGAAGCTTTGGAAAATGATGAGACGTTGCTGATTCAGTCGGGTAAGCCAGTTGCTGTTTTTAAATCACATGAAGATGCGCCGCGGGTGCTGTTGGCGAATTCTAATTTAGTGCATCAGTGGGCAAATTGGGATCATTTTCGTGAGTTAGATAAGAAAGGGTTAATGATGTATGGGCAAATGACTGCTGGTAGTTGGATTTATATCGGTACTCAGGGGATTTTGCAAGGGACATATGAAACCTTTGGTGAAGCGGCAAATCAGCACTTTGGCGGAACATTGGCGGGAACCTTAACACTTACTGCTGGTTTAGGTGGTATGGGTGGTGCGCAACCGCTTGCTGTAACGATGAATGGCGGTGTGGTGATTGCCGTTGAGGTTGATAAGCGTAGTATTGATCGCCGCCTTGAAACAAGGTATTGTGATCGCTATGTGACAGATTTGGATGAAGCATTGGCAATTGCTAAGGAGTATATGGAGAAAAAAGAAGCTATTTCGATTGCCTTGTTAGGGAATGCCGCGGAAATTCTGCCTGAGTTTGTGAAACGTAATATTACTCCTGATTTAGTAACCGATCAAACTTCTGCTCATGACCCGCTAAATGGGTATATCCCAGAAGGATATACATTAGAAGCAGCAGAGGCGCTTCGAGGGTCTGATGCGAAGCGCTATATGGAATTGTCAAAAGCAAGTATGAAAAAGCATGTTGAAGCTATGCTTGCCCTACAGGATAAGGGAGCAATTGTCTTTGATTATGGAAATAATATTCGCCAAGTTGCTTTTGATGAAGGTTTAAAAAATGCCTTT